>Ga0155191_129_pt1 | contig 27102 bp, 27 predicted proteins | sample RifCSPhighO2_02_FD_106159 | JGI IMG/M metagenome (GOLD analysis project Ga0155191, IMG submission 106159) | Candidatus Azambacteria bacterium RIFCSPHIGHO2_02_46_12
GAATGTTAATGTCGGTTTCAAGAGTGCTTGAAAGTTCGTGCTTTGACCGCTCGGCCGCTTCTTTCAAACGCTGAAGCGCCAGAACGTCCTTTGACAAATCAAGCCCCTGGTCTTTTTTGAATTCGTCAACGAGCCAGCGAATTATTTTTTGGTCAAAATCGTCGCCGCCGAGGTGGGTGTCGCCGCCTGTTGCCTTAACTTCAATCGTGTCATCGCCGATTTCCAAAACCGAAATGTCAAAAGTTCCGCCGCCGAAATCGTAAACGACGATTTTTTCGTTTTTCTTTTTATTCAAGCCGTAAGCCAGCGCCGCGGCGGTGGGTTCGTTGATGATGCGCTTAACCTTTAAACCGGCGATTTCCCCCGCGTCTTTGGTCGCTTTTCTCTGCGAGTCGTCAAAATAAGCGGGCACGGTGATAATCGCTTCCTCGATTTTCTCGCCCAAGCGGTCCTCGGCGTCGGCTTTTAGTTTCTGAAGCACCATCGCCGAGATTTCCTGCGAAGAATACCATTGCTCCCCCATTTTTATTTCAACTCCGCCGTTCGCGGCCTCGCGGAGTTCGTAAGGCAAAAGTTTTTTGTCCCGCTGGACTTCGGGGTCCGAAAATTTACGGCCGATAAGCCGTTTGGCGGAAAAAATCGTGTTTTGGGGATTGGTCACCGCCTGGCGCTTTGCCAGAAGGCCGACCAGCCGCTCGCCGCTTTTTGAAACGGCGACCTGGGAAGGAGTCGTCCTGTTCCCCTCTTTATTTTCAAGAATCCTCGGCGCGCCGCCTTCAATAATCGCCATTGCCGAGTTGGTTGTTCCTAAATCAATGCCTAATATTTTCGCCATAAATTTATTTATTATATTATAAAATTATTTACTGATTTTTACTCTCGCCGGCCTGATTACTTTGCCATGAAGCGCGTATCCCTTCTGAACTTCCTCAACAATCATTCCTTCTTCCGCGTCCGAAATAATAGCCTCAATCGCTTCGTGAAATTCCGGGTTGAATTTTTCATTTAATGTTTTGATGGCCTCAACCCCCCGGCTTTTCAGGAAATCGTCAAGCTGATTTTTGATTTGCAAAACCCCTTTCGCCCATTCGCTGTTTTTCAGCTCTTCCGGCTGAAATTTAAGTGCTTGTTCAAAACTGTCAACGACGTTCAGAATTTTAACAAGCGTGTCTTCCAAAACGAATTTTTGAATGTCGGAAACCAGCCGTTCCTGGCTTTTTTGGAAATTGATGTAATCCGCCTTCGCTCTTTGCCAGCCGGCCAGATATTCGCCGCGCTCATGCTCGCACTTTTTCAATTCTTCTTTTGCCTTCTTTAACTTTGCCTCAAACGTATCGCGGCCTTCTTCTATTATCTCCATCTCTTCTATTTTATTTTCTTCGTTTTTAATTTCGTCAGGCATGTTTTTCAATATTATCCAAAATCTCACCCAAATATTCAATCAAAGAAATGTTTTTGCGGTAATTCATTCTCGTCGGCCCCATCAAAGCCAAAAAACCGTCGCGATCGGCAAGCCGGTAGTGCCGGCCGATAAAACTAAACTCCTCCAGCCCCAAAGGATTCTCGCTACCGATGTAAATTTCGGGCGCCGATTCCGCGAACGCGTCCAGGAGTTTGTCAAAATAACTGTCCAATTCGTCAAGCGCTTCCGCCGCTTCAAAAACCAAATTGGTGCCGATAAATTCCGGTTCAGAAAAAAGCCGGCTCAGTCCGGACCGATAAATTTCCTCGGAATCGAAAAAACCGACCAAAGCAAGGCCATGGGAATGATGGGACAGAATTTTCGCCGTTTTTTTTAAAATCGCGTCGCGTTTTTCCGACTCCGAAAATAATTCCTGGGCGACTTTTTCCCGCTCGGACCGCGCCAATTCCCGTTCTTTCAAACATTCCTCCACATAGAAACGGTAGGCCTTTTCCGTCGGCAGGCGGCCGGCGGAAGTGTGGGGTTGAGAAAGATAACCGCTTTCTTCAAGTTCGGCGAACTCGTTACGAATGGTCGCGGAACTGACGCGGAGATCGCGTTTTTCGGTCAAATCCCAGGAACTCACGGGCTTGGCCGATTTGATGTAATTCTCAATAACCGCTTTTAAAATCGCCTTTTGACGTTCGGTCAACATATCACCAATTATAAATAATTTAGCACTCCGATGTCAAGAGTGCTAACTACCGCGAATTATCCGTTTGTCCCATGGAAAAACATATGGTAAAATATAATATATGAAGCAGATCGCCCACAAAAATTTAACCTGGATTGACATCGAACAGCCGACCGAAAAGGACGTTGAGTTTTTAAAGAAAAATTTTCATTTCCATCCCGTCGTGCTGGCGGAAGTCATCCCCCCTTCCCGAAGGTCAAAAGTCGAGCATTACGACCATTTTTTGTTCATGGTGCTTCACATTCCCGTGTTCAATCCGGTCAAACGTACGACCGTGCCGGCCGAGCTTGATATTTTCGTCACAAAAACGCATCTCATCACCGTCCACTACGGCTATCTTCCTCCTCTTGACGGCTTTTTGAAAAAATGCGGCGCCAACGCCGCCCTGAAAGAAAAATATTTCAGCGAGGGCGCCGGCGCGCTTCTTTATCATCTTGTTGAGCAAATCTTCAATTTTTATCATCCTCAATTGAGCTACGTCAACAAAAACATTGACGTGATAGAAGAGCAGATTTTCAAAGGCAGGGAAAAAGCAATGATCCATCAAATATCCCTGGCGAAAAGAGAAATCCTTGATTTCAGAAGAATCATCAGACCCCAGCATTCAATTCTTGAATCGCTCCTTCGTAAAGGGCCTAAATTCTTCGGCGCGGAGATGGCCATATATTTTTCCGATCTGATCGGCGATTTTGACAGAATTTTCAACACTCTTGACCATTACAAAGAAACGATAGAATCGCTTGAACACACGAACGAGTCCCTCGTTTCCAACAAATTAAACGAAATGATGCGGCTGTTGACCATTTTTTCAACAATTCTGCTACCCTTGAGTTTTATAACCCAAATTTTCAACATGACCATGACGGCGACGGTTGATTTCTTAAACACGCCGATGATGTTCTGGCTGATTAATATTTTTATTCTTTTCGTCGGCATATTCATGTACGCCTTTTTCAAGCTCAAAAAATGGCTTTAAAAATATTCAACACACTGTCGGGCAAAAAAGAGCCGTTTAAACCCTTAAAAAACAAAAGGGTTAATTTATTTGTCTGCGGCCCGACCGTTTACGATTTAAGCCATCTCGGACACGCCCGGACTTACGCCGCTTTCGACGTCATCGTCCGCTATCTGCGCCGCGCCGGATACGAGGTCTTTTACTTGCAAAACATCACCGACATTGACGATAAAATAATCGTCCGGGCCAAAGAATTAAACGCCGATCCGTTGAAATTCTCCCGTCAACTGACGAAAGAATATTATAAAGACGCCGCGGCGCTGAAAATAAAAAGCGTGACGAAATACGCGAAAGCGAGCGAATTTATCCCGCAAATCATCCGGCAAATTCAGGTCCTGCTTAAAAAAGGGTACGCTTATGAAGCGAGTGATGGCGTTTATTTCGACATCTCAAAATTTCCAGATTACGGAAAATTGTCGGGACAGAAAATAAAAAAATTGAAAGCCGGCGCGAGGGTTAAAATCAGAGAAACGAAAAAACACCCTTTTGATTTTGACCTATGGAAAAAGAAGAAGCCCGGGGAGCCGGCTTGGGCAAGCCCGTGGGGCGCCGGCCGGCCGGGCTGGCACATAGAAGACACCGCCATAAGCGAAAATTTTTTCGGACCCCAATATGACTTGCACGGCGGCGCCTATGAATTGATATTCCCCCACCACGAATCGGAAATCGCCCAAATGGAAGCGACTTCGGGCAAAAAGCCGTTCGTCAAATACTGGCTCCATACCGGCGTTTTGAAAATCGGCGGAGAGAAAATGTCCAAATCGCTCGGAAATTTCATAACCGTCCGGGATTTTCTTGAAAAATATCCGGTTGAAATTTTGCGTTTTATCATCGTCTCAAGCCACTACCGGTCCGTTATTGATTACAATGAACAACTTGCCGTTCAGGCAAAACATGCTTTGGGCAGAATTTCGGAATTTTTGGAGAGATTGGACAAGGTAAATCAAAAATCAAAAATCAAAAATCAAAAATACAAATTAAAAATTAAAAAATTCAGAGAAAAATTCTTTGATTATATGGACGACGACTTCAATACGCCGAGGGCTTTAAGCGTGATGTTCGACGTCATAAAAACCTCGAACGCGTCAATTGATAAAAATCAACTGGATAAAGACGCCGCCCGGGAAATAAAGAATTTTTTCGGGGAAGCGGACGCGATATTCGGCATTTTGCCGCCGCGAAAAAAAAATAAATTGCCTAAAAAAATCGCGGCGCTGATTGAACAAAGAGAGAAAGCGCGGCAAGAAAAAAACTGGGCTTTGGCGGATCAATTGCGGGCTGAAACAGAACGGTTGGGGTATAAAATTGAGGACACCCCAAAAGGCCCGACAGTGAAATTTGATTTTTGATTTATTATTGCTATACTGAAAATAAATTATAACCTTCGCCTATGCCTTACCAAAAGACCCGAAAAATATCCCCTCTTCCCGACCGTCTTCCGCCTCAAAATATAGAGGCCGAGCAGTCGGTTTTGGGCGCTTTAATGCTTGATAAAGACGCGATTATCAAGGTCGCCGACATCGTAAAGCCGGAAGATTTTTACCGCAAAAGCCATGAAACGATTTTTCGGGCGATGTTCGAGCTTTACGAAAAGCAGGAGCCGATAGACGTGCTAAGCTTGTCCAATCGCCTGAAGGAAAAAGAAGAGCTGGAAAACGTCGGCGGATTAAGCTACCTGACTTCTCTGGTGAATGCCGTCCCGACCGCGGCTCACATCGCTCATTACGCGAACATCATCAAAGAAAAGAAAATCTTAAGGGATTTGATCAGCGCTTCTTACGACATCGCCCGTTTGGGATATCAGGAAAGCGACGACGTTGAAAATCTGCTTGACGAGGTGGAACAAAAAATCTTCAGCATTTCCCAGCAGTCGGTCCAAAAAAATTTCTTCCACATAAAGCCGCTGGTGGAAAAAGTCGGCGAGAGAACGATGTTATTGTCAGAAGGCGGAGGCAAAATAATGCGCGGCGTGCCGACCGGTTTCACTTCTCTGGACAATAAACTCTCCGGTCTTCAAAAGTCGGATCTAATCGTCCTGGCGGCGAGACCGAGCTTGGGAAAAACGTCGCTGGCGCTGGACATCGCCCGGCACGTGGCGGTTAAAGAAAAAATTCCCGTCGGCATTTTTTCTCTTGAAATGTCGTCCGATCAGTTGTCCGATCGTTTCGTCGCGGCCCACTCGGCGGTTGATCTTTGGAAAATCAGAACCGGCATGAATTTAAAAAAAACGGAAGACCGCGACGGCGACAGCGATATTAAAAGAATCATTGACGCGATCAACGCCATTTCCGAAGCCCCGATCTTCATTGACGACACCCCTTCGCCGGACATCATACAAATGAGAACCATGGCAAGGCGCCTTCAATCCCAGCACGGCTTGGGACTGATAATCGTCGATTATCTGCAATTGATGCGGGGCCGCGGCAAGACCGACAACCGGGTGGAAATCGTTTCCGAGATTTCAAGGTCGCTGAAAGGCCTGGCCAGAGAATTAAGCGTTCCGGTTCTGGCGCTTTCCCAATTGTCCAGAGCGACGGAAATGCGAGGCGATCAGCCGCCACGGCTTTCCGATTTGAGAGAATCCGGCTCAATCGAACAAGATGCCGACGTCGTGCTTTTCATTTACCGCCCGGATAAAGCCAAAAAAAGCGAATTTGACGACGATAACGGCGCGACCCCGAAATATGCCGAAATCCACATCGCCAAACACAGAAACGGCCCGACCGGCAAAATTGAATTGACCTTCCAGGAACACCTGGCCTCATTTAAAGAAGTTGACAAACGTTTTACTGAGGAACAATGGTAAAATGTATCCAAATCCCATTCAAGAATTCATAGCCCGCTTCGCCTCTTTGCCTTCAATCGGACCCCGCCAGGCCAGCCGACTGGCGTTTCATTTGCTCAAAAAATCAACCGGCGAACTTCAGGGATACGCGAACGTCATCTTGGCTCTTCACGAAAATCTGAACGTTTGCGCCGAATGTTTTTACGTTTCCGGCGGCAAAGACAAAAACTGCGAAATTTGCAATGATCCTGAACGCGACCAAAGCGTAATCTGCGTCGTTGAAAAAGAAACCGACGCCGCGGCGATAGAAAAAACCGGAAGATTTAAGGGACTGTACCATATTTTGGGCGGAACGATTTCAAAATTAGAACCGGAATCGTACAAAAAACTTCGCGTCAAGGAACTTTTTGAACGGATTAAAACCAGCCAGAAGGATAAAACGCCGGTCAAAGAAGCAATCCTTGCTTTGAATCCCACACCCGAGGGAGACATGACGGCTTTGTATCTGGAACGGGTCTTAAAAGCGACCGGTGTCAAAATTACCCGTTTGGGGCGCGGCCTGCCAAGCGGCGCGGACATGGAATTCGCCGACGAAGAAACTCTCGGCGAAGCGCTTGATTCAAGAAAAGAAATGAAAACAAAATAACCCCGCCAAGGCGGGGTTATTTGATTGCCGTAATTTCGGCCTCCGTGAACCTCTGGCGGTGGCCGATCTTCTTTTTGTAACGCTTTTTGGCTTTGTATTTAAAAACAACAAGTTTCTCGCCCTTGCCTTGTTTTAAAATTTTCGCGGTCACTTTGGCGCCTTCAACGAGAGGATTGCCGATTTTAACGTTGCCGTTTTCGCTCACCAGCAAAACATCGTCAAAAACGACCTCTTCGCCTTCGGGTTTATCCAACTTCTCAATTTTGATTTTATCCTTCGGGGAAACCTTATATTGCTTCCCGCCGGTTTTTATTACCGCGAATGTCGTATTACTGGGCATAAAAAAAGAGTAGCAAAAATAAAAATTTCAGTCAACTCCCTCCCTGCTTCCCTATTCCGCGACAAACACCGCCAAGGCGACAACCGACGTCCATAGGCCGTCCTTGTTGCCGATGGCCGATTGAGTCGTATTAAAACTCTTAAAAATTTTTCCTGACGTTTTATAGACCTGTTCCCTTTCGTCCCAGGCGGCCTCCGAATTAAATTCAATGCCAAGGGTCGTGGCGAGCATTGTGGCGGCTAAGTCCTCGGCATATTCGCCGGCTTTTTCGTTGGTCTCGCCAAAAGAATGGTGCTCGGAAAGGTAGCCGTACTGAGCACTGTCTTGAGGCAGGGCCGTGCCGATGGAAGCAACCATTAAGCGATTGGGTTCATTGGCGGCGACCCGGGCAATAACGCAATGAACAATTGAGCCGGGCTTTAAAATTTTTAAACCCTCTTCCCGGGAAATCTTCTGGCAATTCGGAGGAAAAATTGAAGACACCGGTACCAAGTTAAAAGCCGCGATGCCCGCGTCTCGCAACGCCAATTCAAAAGAGGCAAGCTGTTCCCTGTGAACCCCTACTCCTTTGGTGAAAAAAATTTTTTGAGGGACGAAATCCATGATTAATATATTATATTTTAAGCGGATGCCGCGGTCAAGGCCTTGTAAAGCGTTTTGGCGACCAAAAAATCCGGGGCGTGCTCGCGACATTAAAAATTATACAATCTTTGCCGCCGAAATTCAAACTTTTTTTCCGACCCCCGCCAAATTGCAAGATTTGTTTTACTTTTCGTTGCATCTGTGCCATACTTAGTAAAATGCTTTTTATAATATAAACAATACAATTATGAACATACGGATTCTCGCTCGAGTGGTAACTTATGACCACGAAGAAAATAAAATTCTCCTTGTAAAAAACAAAGACACTAATTTTTGGTATGCCCCAGGAGGCGGTTGGGAACAGAATAAAGAAAATATTTTAGAATGCGCAAAGAGAGAAGTTAAAGAAGAGGCGGGAATTGATGTTGAAATAATACGTTTAATATATGTCCAAGAATTTCACGCGACTGCTGATACTATTTTTTTCGAAACGTTTTGGCTGGCAAAGCCAACCGGAGACAGGAGTATAAATGAACTTCATATTGATTTGGATCCCAATGGAGCCGTAGAAAAGGCGCAGTGGTTTTCTCAAGCTGAATTACAAGATCTTAAAGTTTTTCCCAAAAGATTAAAAAATACATTCTGGGAGAATATTGGTAGGATTATTAAAGATGAAGATCCTTTTATCGGCGTTAGTTAATACGCTTACGCGCGAGCACAAAGTAATTCATCATCAGCATCTTTAGCGGCCAGCGCCTGCCAATTGTTAAACATGGGTAGCAATCGATTATTTTATAATATTGTCTAAAAAATGGCAGCCAACTCCTGATTAAATCACCGCCACGATCATTAATTATATCGAGCCGCAATTTCGCGGCCCATTTTTTTATTTTGAACGAGGTGAGGAAATTTTCAATTCCCGCATCATGATTGCCCCAGGCATCCCACGTTTTCCGCGGATAGATATTTTCTCGTATGATCTTTACTATGCCTGCCGGATTGAAATAGTTTGGACCGCTAAGAACAAGGCATCCTCCTGGCCTGAGAATACGAATACACTCGTCAAGTACGTCCTGCGGTTTTAGGCAATGTTCCAGCATTTCTGTGCAGACGACTAAATCAAAACTCGCCGAAGGATAATCTAAATAACGAGCATCCATTTTTTTAATTGTAATTTGATCCAGATTTTTACTGTATCTTTCCTGCAGTATTTTTAGGGCGCTTTCTGATACGTCAACTGCTGCAACTTGATCGCAATATTTCAAAAGAGTAGATAAATTATTGCCAATACCTGTTCCTGTATCAATACAAGAAGCATCTTTATGAATTCCCGTTTTTTTGAGAAAATCATTTAGAATATTCTGTTGCCACGGTACTGATGTGTGTAAATATGTATTAGTTGTTGTTTTGTAAGGAGTGTCCATTTATCGTTTTGTTTTTGGTAAATATAAATTTCTTTTCATAATACGATACGCTAAAAAATTAAATAGTCCTAACGCGGGGCCGATAGACATGATTAAAAATTCAATCGGCACAACCAGCACTATGCCAATTGTTTGGAATATATTTCGGTAAAATTTCTGCCGGCCTTTAGCAGTTAGCGTTTGAATTGATGGCATATCTAAATACATAATAAGCAAAGGCAGATATAAATATAAGAAGCCAGTCAGACAAGCTAAAATATAATTGTGCGTTATAACTAACATTATTATAACCGCAAAGAGCAAGAAGGCGCGGGTAATCCAAACAATATTGCGATATATTTTATAAATCGCCAACCAAATTTGTCGCGATGATAAATCAGGTAGGATTCTTTTGGCTATTTTTAAATCTTCAATTACAAACGCCTCGCCGGTAAACCAAACAGAAGATTGTTTTATCTGAGATTTTATGCCAGTTGTAACAGCAACGCTGTCAAATACAGGTAAAATCTTAATTTTTTCGCCGATGTATGATGCGATGTGACCTAATCGCGTGTCTTCTATTGGGGTGGGAAATAGACCTACGCGTTTTAAAAGTGGCCAACGCACAAACATGCCATGTCCTACACAATATTCCATTCGCATTAATCTTTTTTTGTCTCCAAATTGCGCTATAAACATATTAGCTTCGTGGTATAGAGCGAATGCGCTTTGAAGCCAAGAGAAACTCTTAGAAAGGAGGCCGTTTAAATTCAGCGGCAAAGTTTTATAGTTATTGAAATAAAAAGTCGGTTGTTGGTAAATGTTCGGATATCCGTTGATCGTCGCGTCTTTTGCCAGTATCTCCAGCGTATTATCTGGAGTGATTGAATCCGCATCGTAAACTCCTATGTAAGTTTGATCATTAAAATAATTCGGCAATAAAATCTGAAGCTGTTCAATCGCATAATTAAGCTGATCTGCTTTTACGCCATGTCGATTGGGATAATGGATGTGATAGAATAATTTATCTTGGCTTGCGGTGTTTAACTCATTGATTTTTTCTTCGGCAATACTTACGGTATTTTTCTTGCTATTGAAAGCGCTTTCAAATTCTCGTTCTGTAGTAACAACAACAATCTTCAGTTTCGTTCTTGGGTAACGAAGGTGAGAAAAAAATTGAAGCACTTGTCTGATCGTTTCGCCTTCGCGCAATGCTGGAATCAAGATAATTATATTTGGCCAACTATCAGATTCATGAATCTGCGCGCGCTGAAGCGCGGTGTGCTGTTTTCCAAGATGTCTTACAGAAATATGTAAGCGAAGTGCATTAACAATGCCCGAAAAAATTATTACCGCACTAATAATAAAAATATAATTTGTTATCAAAATCATTACAAATTTAAACTTTATTTAAGTAACTTAATTAAAGATTTTTGTGTTGGGTTCCTCAATACCAAAATTAAATTCTCTTTTTCTAGTCTTTGTATAGCAACTCGCAGTTGATAATCTAATGCTTGAAGGAATTTGATTTTACTAAAAGCCTTTAAATATGATTTCTTTTTCATTGTTGCAATTACAGTATCTATTTTTCTTTGTTTTAAATACACCAGATAAGTCCTGATACCATGATTATCGCGAAGATTTTTAATATAACTTTCAAAGTGGCGCATTTCTGCGTCTCTTTTTTTATTTAAGTAGGCTTGAGAAAAAACCACGGAAGATAAAGGACTCCTTTCTATAAGAACAATCTTGCCTTTACGTGCAAGAATATAAGCTCGTTCGAGATTACGTTCATGAGCTTTGAAATACCACCTTGTTATGAAATTCGTATTCTTGGGCGATATTCGGGCGGTTAAATGGTTTGGTTCGCGAATATGCGCCGCATTTAATTTTTTAATTGCGTTTTCAATCAAGGTTGTTTTTCCCACGCCCCATACTCCTTCAATTAATATAATTTAACCTGGTTTGTTCATATATAAAATATAAAAATAAAAAGGGATAATAGCAACTGCCATTATCCCCGAGTAATTATAGGCATCACTGCCTCAATAATTTGACGATGTACCTGCTCAATAGATTGTGATCCATCGAATGTAACATAGTACGATTTTTGAGTTAACAGTTTTGCGTATTCTGCAGCGACCTTGTCATAAAATTCCGCTTCTTCTTTAATAGAAGAAATGACATCACCTCGGGCGATTCTTCGTTTGATAGCCGTTGAAACGGTTGTGTTTAGAAAACAACACAAATCCGGTTCAAGATTCTCAAATGCCAATCTGTTTAACATCTTCAGTAGGCGTTTTGGACGCTTAGATAACGGTCCAAAGAGATAATGATAAACAAAAAACGATGCGTCCCATCTGTCGGCTATTACTGTGACGCCGGTATCTAATGCCGCTTTTGTTCTGTCATACTGCTTGCGATGCAATGCCTGGTAGAGAAACATGAAAGCGAGTGAATCAGTCGTTATGTCAAAATCTTTCAAGAACTTTTTCAGAGCAACGTTTTGTTTTGTTTCCCTCGCCTTAATAATCTGAACCGCGTGTCCTAATCGTTCCAGAGCAATATTTAACAGTGCTGCTTGTACGCTTTTTCCGCTTCCATCAATACCTTCAATAACAATAAGTTTCCCTCGCACGCCATTACTCCTTTCCGGATTGAGATTGTGAATGTACGAACTGTTTACTTAATAGTATAGCATAATTTCAAATTTTTGCAAGCTACTATTAATCAAGTTTCTCCGGAGGATTTTCTTGCCATCAATCCCGACAGAACCAAGCTCAGCTTTGCCAAAAGAATCACAACAACAAGCAAGAGCAACAGCGCGACAATCTTTCCACGGCTTTGAAGGAAAAGGGCCGATACCGCAAAAACTCCGCTGGTAAAGGCAAAAAGGCCGACGATTTGATTTTGAGAAAATCCCGATTCCAATAATTTATGATGAAGATGCCTTTTGTCGGCCTGAAAAATTGATGAACCGCTTTTGAATCTCTGCCAGATGACCCATAAAGCGTCAAGAATGGGCAAACCCATTATTAAAAGAGCGGTGGCGATTTTTCCGCCGGAAAAGATTGCCAGCGAGCCGAGCATAAAACCCAAAAAAATACTGCCGGAAGTTCCCAAAAAAACTTTGGCCGGATGAAAATTAAAAACCAAAAATCCGATCAAAACGCCGGCCAATGCCGCGGCCAAAATTCCAAGCGGCGGCTGGTTGACGTCCGGATTCAAACTTAACAAAAACAAGATGACGCTTCCGATCAAACCGATTCCCGCGGCCAGGCCGTCAATTCCGTCAAGCCAATTCATAACGTTCATCATTCCGATAAGCCAAATGAAAATGAACAGGGAACCCAGAACCGAAAAACAAATTCCCCCGGCGTCCGAACAAACTTGCCATTGATCCAAACGAACCGCGCCGCCGAAAGGATTGGTTATGTAATCAACCCTTACCCCGGCGCCGATTAAAATCATAGCCGCCAGCGCCTGAAACGCGAATTGATATTTCGCTTTTAAATTTTTCAGATCATCCCAAACGCCGTAAAACAGCAAAAGAAGCGAGGCAAAAATCAATCCGAGATGCGTTTTTTCGATCACAATGTCCCCGCTTAAAAAAATTGCGGACAAGAAAGCAAAAATCAAGGCGACTCCGCCGAAACGCGAAACGTTTCCAAAATGGATTCGGCGCCGATCTTCGCGCACGCTCGGCCCGAACAAATTATATTTCGCGCTCAGATGCCGAATTAAGAAAATAAACAAAAAAACAAGTGCGAGGGCAATGAGAAATGGTTTGAGATAGAGAAACATACAATCTATAATTTTTTAACCGTTCCCCAGTCGTTATAATCGTCGGAATGAGTCAAAAGCAAAATTTGAAATTCCCGCGATAATTCTTTCAAAATTTTCTTGGTTTTTTGCCGCCTTTTTTTATCAAAACTTTGAAAAGGATCGTCCAGTATGATCAAAGGCCTGGCCTGAGGAAAAAGCAATTTCAAAAAAGCGAAGCGGGCCACCAGATAAAATTGATCAATCGTTCCCTGCGAAAGCTGGCCGTCGGGCAGTATTTCCTCGCCCTTTTCGGGGCTGAAGACCTTCAAAAGCCAATCATCGGTAATGCTGATTTGCCGATAGCGGCCGTCGGTGATTTCCGCCAAAAATTCCCGCATGTACTTTTCCAAAACGCCGCGGCTGTCTTTCTCGGTTTCCTTCTTTGCCTGCGACAAAACTTCCGCCGTCAATTTATAGACCTTTTCTTTTTCGAACGCCTTTTGCAATTTTCTTTCAAGCTGTCCCATTTGCGCTTCCAAATTAAAGATATCGTCTTCGCTTACTCTGGTCTGCGAAATAACCGCTTTCGTTTCAATCATCTCTTTTTGCAGTTTTTCTTTTTCTTTCGCCGAATTTTCCAAGCGATTTTCCAGGGCGATAATGTCGCGATTTTCAGGTTCCCGTGTCAATTGAATTCGCTCGATTTTCGCCTCGTCAACGAGCAAACGGCCGGCCAATTCGTGTTGCTTCGCCTTTAACGTCTCCGCGGTTTGATTTCTCAAAATGCCCTCAATTTTGCTTTCCAAAAGATGCTTTTCTTTTTCAAATTGCGCCAGATATTGTTTGGCTTCCTCCAGTTCTTCGAACGATTCAACGTTATAGGCCTCAAATTTGTCGGCCAGTTGTTTTTTGATTTCAGTCAATTCCTTTTCCAAACCAACAATTTGATTTTGAAGTTCGGCATCCGTGAGTCGCTTTAACGTTCTGTGCGAAAACGCGAACCAAAGAAGCAATATGCCTTCAAGTATCCAGGCAAAAAAGAACCATGGCGAAAAGAAGAAGCCGAGCGCGCCGGCCGCGGTCAGCGGAAGCATAAGATAAATCAAAAGCGGATTTATGAATTCTTTTGTCTTTTTCCCCTGGCTCCTGAGAATTTCGCGCCGTTCGCGCAATTCCTCAAGCCGTTCCTCCCTGACCTTAATGGAATGGAGAACATTTAAAAATTCATTGTAATCAACGGCTCTGTAAGGTTCAAGTTTTTCCAGATAAGCGTCAAGCTGGCTGATTTTTTTTCTGAGGCCTTCGATTTCGCGCAAATCGCCGCTGATTTCCTCAAGTTTTACCTTCGCGTCCGCCATTTCTTTCCGAAGGGACGTATAAGTTCTGATGTTTTCCAATTCTTTTTTAGACAATTCGATGTCTTTGGAGATTTTTTCGAAATCGCCCTCCAAACGCCAAAAATTCAGCCAAGCGTCCTGGACTTTTTTCAAGGCCTCTTCCGCCGCCAGCCGCGTTTCCGCGTTCTTGCCGATTTTGTCTTCCAGCGACTTTATCAAACCGGGATTCTTGGCGATCCGCCAGCCGCTTTCTCCTCTTCCCCGGTTCAGGTCGGCGACGGCTTTCTCCAGCCGTTGGATAATTTCTCCGAAACCGCGGCTTCCGAATCCTCCGCCGATTAAATCCTCCAACGCCCGGCCCAATTCCTTTTTTTCAACGGCGACGGAAGCAATCTGTTCCTGCCTGACGCAGGAAGTGCTTTCAAACAATTTGGCGTTGCGATAGCCGCCGATCTGCCGGAATTTTTCCGTTATTTCCTGAAAATCGTCGGATTTCTCTCCGGTCGCCTGATTTTCAAAAAATATTTTTTTTCGCTCGAAATCTTTGAGTAAAACGCAATTTTCTCCGTTCGCTTCAAATTCCATTTTAATCTCATAGAACTTGTCCGGCGATTGCCACGAGCGCAAAACTTCAATTTCCCGATTTCTCTTTTTCGGGTCGTAAAAAAGACCGGCGATAATCGCGGACACCAAAGTTGATTTTCCTTTCTCGTTTGGCCCGATGACGACCGTGATGTCGTCCGGAAAATCGATTTTCAACTCGTCAAAACGTTTAAAATTTTTGAGATAAAGCGACTTAAGAAACATAAGTTTGAATTTACTCAATAACTTCCTTTCCCTCCAATTCCGCAACTCCTATTCTCAGCGCCTCCTCGGCGATTCTTTTTTCTTCCTCGGTCGTCGCCGCGCCGATTCGTTCCTTCATCAGGCGGATAAAACGGCCGATAACTGTTTCCGGTGGATAATTTTTTTCTTCAATCAATTCTATTTTCGGATGCGAAACGTCGTTTATCCGCAAAATGAAAAATTTATCCTGCAATTCTTCTTCCAATTCGTCCGGGATGACCGCCAATTCGGGGTCTGAAAATCCTTTAATGTTGACGGTTCTTATTAAATTCGGGGCGTTTCCCTTCAATATCATTTCCCTTAATTCCGAACCGTCCTGAATTTCGTCAAGCGAAATATCCAACTCGTCAACTTCGCGCGAGCCGATTTTCAACGGCGATATTTTCGTTTCGCCGGCAATCTCAACCAGCAAAACGTAACCGGAACCTTTTTGGTCAAGGTCAATGATTTCCGGAGAGCCGGAATAAAACGCCTTGACCGAGCCGCGGGAATAATCGGCCATGGAATGCCAGTCCCCCAAAGCGACATAATCCATACCCGAATAAGCAATTTCTTCAAAAGCGATCGGATAAGCGTCGGCCGATGATTTGCCCGGAATTTGCAAGCTCCCGTGCGCCATCAAAATATTGTACTTGGTTTTTTTGTCTTTTGGCTCCAGTTTGACGACGGGACTTTTGGTTGATTTGTTGGAAACATTCGGTTTGGCCCAAATTGTCAAATCAAATTCTTCAAAAATTTTAAAATTAACGGCCGGATCGTTAAATACGTGAACGTTCGGAAATTCCTTCGCGAAACCCTCTCTTAAATAAACGGAGTCGGGCGAAAGGCAATCGTGAGTGCCAGGAATGATGACTGCCTGAATATCGTTTTCTTTTAATTTTTTAAATTGCGTCTTCACAAAATCAACCAGACTTTGATGAACCCTGTTGGCGTCGAACAAATCGCCGGCAATCAAAAGAAAATCGGCCTTTTCCTCAACGGCCTTGTTGATAATATTCTCAAACGTTTTTTTTAATTGTTCCCGCTGTTGGTTCGCTTTTTCCCCGAAGCTCAGAAACTTCGCGCCCAAATGAACGTCGGCGGCGTGGATTAGCTTTGGCATATTAAATCGCGCTTTTGATTATGATTTCTCCAATAACAAAAATGACATAAAAAAACATTAAAAGCAAGCCGTGGGACATGGTCAGCCGCTCTCTTGTTCTGATGAGAAAAATGAGCGGCAAAAAGGCGAAAATCATAAAAAGAGAAGCACACAAAAACGAAGGGGCGTCCTGGACCTGAATAGGATGTATAAGGCTGACTATTCCTAAAATGAACGTTGAATTGACGGCAACGCTTCCCAGGACGTTTCCCAACGCCATGTCCTCGTGCTTTGTGAGGATTGAGCGGAGGCCGAAGACCGTTTCCGGCAATGTGGTGCCGAACGCGAGCAAAAAAATCCCGACCACAAACAATGGCAGGGCTAATTGCGACGCGATTTGTGAAGCGGAAAAAACTACGGCCCAGGAACTTGCGAACAGAAGAATTATTCCAAAAATAAAGAGAAAAACATCTTTGATAAATAGTTTAAACGTGACGGCGTTCTGATTAACATTATTCAGCGCGGCGTAAACCTTCTCTTTTAAAAGATGGCGCGCGTAGAAGAAAAAAACGATAAGCAAAATAATCCCGTCGATTCTTGAAAGCGTTAAATCCGTAAGCAATATAATCGGTAAAATTGAAATCAGCCAAATAGACCAAATGTCTCTCTTCGCCGTTTCGCTTTTTAACGCAAAACCCCCGCTGATGGCTGTCACAAAGCCGAGTGCTAATGTCATATTAATGATATTTGCTCCCAAAATGTTGCCCAAAGAAAGCGTTGGTTTGGCAGACAGCGCCGACTCTATGCCCACAAACAATTCCGGTAGCGAGGTTGCGAACGACATTAAAATAAACGCCAAGGTAAACTCGCCTATTCCCAAAAAGCGCGATATTAGAAAAAGCGTTCTCACGAGCAACGAACCGCTTTTGACGAGGATAAAAAACGATATGAGTAAGATGAGAAAATAAGACAAAAGCATGTGTTTTTATCAGGACTTGAGAATTGTTTCGACGCGCATTTTTCTGAATGTCCACTTTATTACTTCAATCGCAAGCACGCTGACGACTCCGATTCCAGAAATTATTCCCCATTCCGCGACGCCGAGCGGCTGAACGCGCAATACGTTCTGCAAAAACGGCACGTACAAAGGCAGTGCGAGCATGATCAGCCCGATTCCCACCGCGGCAAGGAGATATTTGTTTGAGAAAAAATCCATGTGAAATACTGATTTTCTCAAACTTTTGAGCGCGAACACATAAAATAAAGTATTGATGCCCAACCCGGCAAAAACAAGCGTTCTAACATAACTAATATCATCGTATATCTGCATTGCCCAGTAAAATAACGCCAAAAGCATTATAACGCTGATGACGCTCACTGCAAACACGACGGATTTCATCTCCGCGTCAAAGAGCGGAGCGTCGGCCTTGCGAGGCGGCTCGTTCATCGCTTCTTTTTCCTTCGGCTCAAAAGCCAGCGCGAAAGAAGGCAAGCTGTCTTCAACCAAGTTAATCCATAATATCTGAACCGGCAAAATCGGCAAAGGAAAACCGGCCAGCAAGCTCGCGACAATCAAAAAAACTTCCGAAAAACTGTCGGAAAGTAAATAAAGCACGACTTTTTTTATATTGTCAAAAATTCCCCTTCCCTCTTCAATCGCGATGACAATGGTTTTAAAATTATTGTCCAAAATAATCATATCCGAAACCTCTTTGGTCACCTCAGACGCGCTTCCTACGGCCACGCCAATGTCCGCCCGCTTTATGGCCGGCGCGTCGTTGACGCCGTCGCCGGTCATTGCCACTATTTCCCCCTTATTTTTTAACGCCGTTACAATTCTTAATTTATCGGAAGGAGAAACTCTGGCGTAAATCAAAATGTCCTGAACCCGCCTTTTGAGTTCTTCATCGGACATTCTCTCCAATTCCTCCCCTTCAAGAATGTTTGACAAGGCGACCGAAAACCCCAATTCTTCGGCAATTGTTTTGGCCGTCAATTTATTGTCGCCGGTAATCATTATCACCTTCACCCCCGCCTTTCTTACCAACTCAAGCGATTCTTTTACGTTCTGGCGAATTGGATCTTTCAAACCGATGAATCCGACCAGCGTCAATCCGGACAACGGCTCGGCAATCTCCAAAAATTTGGTCCGGCGGCCTTCCGCCAATTTATAACCGACCGCCAAAAGCCGCAATCCGCGTTTGCTGAAGTCCTCGTAAACGCCTCTTAGCCGCCTCGATTCCTCGGGGTCAAGTTTTTTTTCATGGCCGTCCTTCAAAAAACGTTCGCTTGAGGCCAAAATCTTTTCCGGCGCGCCTTTCATAAAAATCAGATTTTCTTTCATTGCCGCTTTCGCGCCCGCCAATCCGATTTTGCCGTCATAAAGGTGAGCCATGAACTTGTTTACTGACTCAAACGGAATTTCATCCAAAAGCATTTTTTCTTTTTTCAGATAATCCCCGGCAAGACCGGCTTCCAAAGCCGCCACTATCAGCGCTTTTTCGGTCGGGTCCCCGGTCAGGCGCCAATCGGTAAAATTGTCCTGCGGATTTTCAACCCTCGCGTCGCTCGCGAGCATCGCGATTTTTAAGGTCAATTCCTTTTCTTCTCCGTCGCCCTCGGTGTAAATTTCGGCCACTTTCATTTCGCCTTCGGTGATCGTGCCTGTTTTATCGCTACAGATAACGGTAGTCGCTCCAAGGGTCTCGGCGGCCACCATTTGGCGGACGAGCGCGTTTTCTTTAAGCAAACGCCTCATTCCGATAACGAGAATGACGGTCACGGTAACTATCAAACCCTCGGGAATCGCGGCAACCGCCACGGCCACGGCCGTGGCGAAAATTTCGGAAAACGAAATTCCGATCGCCAGCCCCAGACCAAAAATCACGAACGCCAGAATTCCTATTATCAAAGAAAGAGCGACGGAAAATTTACTTAATTTTTTTTGCAAGGGCGTCGCTTCCTCTCCAATTTCCTGAATGGCGCCGGCGATTTTTCCGATTTCCGTGTTCAATCCGGCTCCGACGACAATCCCCTTGCCCCGGCCGCGGACGATTACCGTTGCCATAAAAAGCATGTTCTTTCTTTCGGGAAGCGCTTTCTCCGCCGGCAAAACCTCTTCGGACTTCGAAACCGGCATTGATTCGCCGGTTAGATTCGCTTCGTTCACCTCCAGATTTTTTGATTCAAAAAGCCGGATGTCGGCCTGTATTTTGTCACCCTCGTTCAGCAAAATAACGTCTCCCGGGACCAGATGCTCGGCTAAAATTTCTTTTTCTTCCCCGTCTCTCATAACCTTGGCCTTCAATTGAACCAGTTGCTTTAATTTTTCAAGAGCGGCTTCGGCTCGCGCTTCTTGAATCCATCCAAACAGCACGGTCAATCCGACCGCCGCCAAAATAAAATAGCCGTCCGCCATGTTCCTGAACATGAAAGAAACAATTGAGGCGGCGAAAAGCAAATACACAAGCGGGCTTTTAAATTGGTTGAGCAGTATCAAAAGCCGGGTTTTTCTCTTTTTTTCCGGCAATTTATTTAAGCCGAACTCTTTCAGTCGCCGCGCGGCCTCGTTTTCGGTTAGGCCGTTTTCGCTCGTTTCCAGCCGCTTTAAAACCCGTTCCACGCTTAAATTATGCCAAGGTTTTTCCGTTTCCATACGATGTCATTATATCAAATTTCCCTAATGTTCTCCATAAAACAAAAACCGCTTTAAAGCGGTTTTTGGCGGTGCGGCCCCTACGGGAATCGAACCCGTCTTTCAGCCTTGAGAGGGCTGCGTCCTAGCCGATAGACGAAGGGGCCAAATTCAAAAAATTTTCAATTTCTAATTTTCAATGAAAGTTATCTGACCAATAATTCGCCGGCTCTCTGCGGCTCAGCCATGATTTCTTCAACGATTTTTTCCATTTTCATCGCCCGCGAACCTTTGATTAAAATAATGTCCTCCTGTTTGATCGCGTTTTGAAGCGCCCGGCCGGCCTCTTCTTGCGTATCAAAATGAAAAATTTTTTCCTCACTCAAGCCGTATTGAATCGCGGCGGATTTGATAAACCTTGCTTTTTCCCCGACCGTAAACAATAGATCAGCGAATTCCGCCGCTTTCTCGCCGATCGTCTGATGGGCTTCCTCGCTGTATTTTCCGATTTCGCGCATATCGCCCAAAACCGCGATTTTTCGTTTGCCCTCGATCGCACGGAGCGCTTCAAGAGCGGCCATGGTTGAGAGGGGCGAAGCGTTGTAAGTGTCGTCAATAATCCAGGCGTTTTTGATTCCTTTGATCATTCTCATTCTGCCCGGAGGCGATTGATAATTTTTCAAGGCCTCGGATATTTCAACCAAATTCATTCCCAAAACAAGGCCGCAGGAGGCCGCGGCCAAAACCGCGTAAACCGCCTGCTTTCCGAAAACGTCGTAAAGGCGCGCCGGCACGAAACTCCCGCCGTATTCAAGTTTAAAACTGATCCCGGCTTGATCGCCGGAAGCCGGACTCCGCATTTCATAATTCGTCGCTTTAACGTCCGCTTCCGGGCTGAAACCGAAAGTCAAAACCCGCGCCCTGCTTTTCTCCTTCATTTCCAGGACGACTTCGTCGTCATAATTCAAAATTGAACGTCCTGAAGGCGCTACGGATTCTATCAAAACCGCCTTTTCCCTGGCAACGGCTTTGGGGCCGCTGAAAAATTCAACGTGAACCGGAATTTCGCCGATTGCCGTAACCACTCCGACGTTCGGCTTGACGAATTCGGTCAGATATTTGATGTCTCCGGGCCGATCGGCCGCCATCTCCAATATCAAAATTTTCGGATAATCAAGCCGTAGCGCCAGCAGCGTCAAACCTTTTAAAATAACTTTTAACCAGCTCCGAAACCCCCTTATTTTTTCCTTTTCCGACAAGATTGTCAAGGGAACTCCGATTTCAGTATTATAATTGGCGAAACTCCTTCTGGTCTTTGGTTCAAAGGATTTCGAAACGGCAAAAATCGCCTCCTTTGTCGAGGTCTTTCCGACGCTACCCGTCACGGCGATTACATACGGACGATATTTTTTTAGCACGAAGGTTGCTAAAATTCTGAGAATATTTTGAAGTAATGCGCGCATAAAATCTAAATTTAATAAAATGTATCGATACTAATATACGAATTGATACTAATTATACGAATGCGGAAATTTAGTATCAGTATCTATTAGTATCATTAGTATGTATTCGTATATTGGCATCGCGTTATTATTTTTCATCGGGCGGAATCTCGTAATAATTCAAGATAAACGATGCCACTTCTTTAAAAACCGGAGCGGCCGACGTTTCGGCAAAACGCACGCCTTGCGGATTGTCCAGTTTAACCAGTATCACGAAAGCCGGATTCCATGCCGGTGCAAAACCGACGAAAGAATGAATGGTTTTGTCGGAATAACCTTTTTTGTCCGGAGCCGGAACTTGAGCCGTGCCGGTTTTTCCTGCCACGAAATATCCGGGCACTCCGGCATGCCGGCCGTAGCCGTTCCGAACGGCGCTGATCAGCATTGCCGTAATCCGCGACGCGGCACCTTCGGAAATCACCCTGCGAACGGTTACCGTCTCGATTTTCTTTGAATCGCCGCCCTCCCGGACAATTTCATCAACGACGCGCGGCTTTACCAGATTGCCTCCGTTAGCCAGCGCGCCAAAGGCCCTGAGCAAAGCGATAGGTGTGACGGCCACTCCCTGACCGAAAGAAGCGGTGGCGAAATTTATGTCTCTGGCCTCTCCCTTTTTTTCCAAATTTGAAATGTCGCTTTTAATCTCCCCCATCAGGTCAATTCCGGTTTTTTCGTTAAACCCGAATTCCTTCAAATAATTTTTAAACGGCTCCCTGCCCAACTGATTTTGGACGAAAATCGCGCCGGTGTTCAATGATTTTTCCAATACCTGGGTCATCGTCTGCTCGCCATGCGCTTTGTAGTCCGAATTTTTAATGACATAGCCCCCGAATCTGACCTCGCCCTTATCTTCATAAACGGTGTTCGGCTCAACTTTTCCTTCGTTCAAGCCCGCGGCCATGGTTATCGCTTTAAACACGGAACCCGGTTCGAACAAATTGGACACGGCCGGATTTTTGAATAGACCGACATCCGCTTTCTGATATTCGTTCGGATTAAAATTCGGAACGCTCGCCAAAGCCAGGATGTTCCCGGTCTTCGGCTCCATGACTATAATCGTGCCCCCTTCGGCCTGATGTTTTTCAACGGCTTCCTTCAATTTTTCCTCCGCCTTAAACTGAATGTTTCGATCAATCGTTAAAATCAAATTGCCGCCGTCTTTCGCCGGACTCACGTTTCTTTCTCCGGCCGCGATCCAATATCCCTGGGTGTCTTTTTCGCCCTCAAACGTTCCGCTTGAACCGCGTAGCTCCTGCTCGTAAAATTCTTCAAGCCCGTACTGTCCGTTCTCAATCCCATTTTTAAATCCGAAATAACCGGTTAACTGGGAAGCCAGATTTTGTTCCGGCCAATACCGGACGATTTCCGGCGCGAAACCGACTCCCTTCAAATCCAAATCGTCAATCCGCCGCGCCAGTTCGTCGTCAATTTTATGCTTCAGCGGTTCGTAAGGGTCGCTCTTTTTGTTCAAAACGTTCAAAACTTCATCCTCGGACAAGCCCGCCGCTTGAGACAATTTTTTGGCCGTTTCAAGCGGCTCCTCAACGTCTTTCGGAACGGCGAAAAGCAAGTTAAATTTTTTGTTTATAACCAGAGGATAAAGTTCGTTGAATTTGTCACGGCTGAAAATTTCTCCGCGATTCGGAGCGAGCGTTGTCGTGAATTGCCGCTGTTCAAGGGCTTGAGCGACGTAAAAATCGTGTTTTAAAATTTGCAGCGAAAATAAACGGGCGACGATGGTGAGTTCAATTAAAAAAAAGAGGCCGGCTAAAGCATAGATTCTCCAAATTGCTGGTCGCTTTTGTAAACGCATAATGCTCAAATGAATTTTCCATAAACGAATTATCGGTGAGCCAACGAAGATTGCTCGCTTTTAATATAGCTTATTTTTTCGACGTTGGCGAGTCCCCGGGATTGAATCACCGATTCAAAACTTTGAACCGACCTTATTCGTGAAACCGCGATTTCCAATTCTTTCTGTTTTTCTTCAACGGTTCTCTTGAATTTCGCGCTTTCCCGCAGATCATACCCCAGTTTCACCATTGAATTGGCCGAAACAAGGTTAAAAGCCGCCAGGATTGCGATTAAAGCGATTGCCAAAACTGACAAAAACGCGATTTGTTTTTTATCGCGCAAAACGGCCGGCCTGACGCGATCCGAACGGATGAACCGTTCGGACCCGGCGCGGGCTATGCTGTTTTCTGCGAACGTTAAATATGTCATGTTTACGTTATTTTTTCGGCCGCTCTCAATTTCGCGGAGCGGGAGCGAGGATTGCCGGCAATTTCTTCCTCGCCTGGCCGAACCGGCTTTTTGGTCAAAATTTTCACCGAATTATTCTTTTGCCGCTCTTTCAAAAAATTTTTGACGATTCTGTCTTCCAAAGAATGAAAAGATATGACAGCCAATCTTCCCCTCAAAGACAAAACGTTTAATGCCTGAACAAGCGCTTTTTCCAAATTTGCCAGTTCGTCGTTCGTCGCGATTCTCAGCGCCTGAAAGGTCCTCGTGGCGAAATGGATTTTTCCGTACTTATATTTGGCCGGCAGGGCTTTCCTGATTATTTCAACCAATTCTCCCGTCGTTTTAATTCTTTTTCTCTTTCTTTCTTCAGCGATTCGCGCGGCGATTCTTCCCGCGAACCTTTCTTCTCCGTATTCCTTAAAAATTTTTTCAAGCTCTTCCGTCCGAAAATTGTTGACGATTTTTTCCGCGGTCAAATCATCGGGTTTTATGTCTTTCCTGAGAGTCATCAAAAGCGGTTCGTCCCTCAGAAAAGAAAATCCTCTGCCGGATTTTTCCAATTCTTCCGAAGAAATGCCGAGGTCGAATAAAATCCCCTGAACCGGCCTGAAATTAAATCTCTCCGCGATATTTTTTAAATTTGCGAAATTATCGTTGGCCAAAACGATCCGCTTTCCGTCAAGGCCGGATTCTTTGATTTTAAACTCCGAACTTTTTAAAGAATCGTCGTTTAAATCAATTCCCAGCAATTTTCCGCCGGGCGAAGTTTTTTTTAAAATTTCAATCGCGTGTCCGGCTTCGCCGATCGTGCAGTCAATAAAATTTTCGTTGGGCTTGGGGTCGAGATATTGCAACACTTCTTTTGGAAAAACCGGAATATGCATAATGAAAATTCAATACTGAAAATTGAGAATTTTAATATACTCCCAATTCACCCAATTTTTCCGCTATCTCCTCGCTGTTTCTTCCGGCGTTTTCTTTGTATAAAGACCATTTTTCTTTGTCCCAGATTTCCAAACGGTTGTACAAACCGGCAATAACAATGTCTTTTTTAAGTTCAGCGTAATTTTTTAAATAATCGGGTATTAAAATTCTGCCCAAGCTGTCCATTTCAACCTCAGAAGCGCCCGCCAGCATCAAGCGTATGAAGCTTCGCGTATCGCCCTGGCCTACGGGAAGTTTGCTCAATTTCTCCGCCAACGCTTCCCACTCTTTTAACGGATAGAGAAAAAGACAATTATCCAGGCCGCGAGTAATCACGGCTTTTTTGCCGATCTTATCGCGAAGTTTTGCCGGCACCGCCAATCGCTTTTTGTTATCAATTGTGTGCAGATATTCGCCAATAAGCATGTTGGTTATCCCCAATTTTATCGAATTATCCCCATACTTATCCACAGTTTTCCACTTCAATTACATTATACCCCACAAACAGACATCGGGTCAAACCAGATATTTAAGTAGCGCCGGAAAATAGAAAAACAAAAAACGGCTTAAATAAGCCGTAAAATCAAAAAACCGACTCTAAAATCGGTTTAAATTATCCCCACCTTATCCCCAATTTTTTATTGCCAACCATTCCGAAAGTCAGATTTTGGTGTGTCTTTACAGTTTGGCTCGAACTCATTTTATCAAAAATTGCTGAACGAAACCAATCGCTCCGCCCCGCCGCCGCTCGCAAAGCTCGCGTGCCAAGCAAAAACATTTTCTTCGCATTTTCGGATTTCGCTCGCCACTCCCAATTTTTTTCAATTAAGGAAAGGAAAATGTTTTTGCTTGGCACTGCCCTTAATGCTTCTGGCAGGCAGCGGGGCTTCGCTTCCGGCTCGCCGTCCTTCAAATTTTTTTCAAAAGTATTTTCCATAGTTATTATTTTAAAATTCTCTTATACAACGCGAATATTTTTTCAATCATCGTATCAGACTTAAATTGCTTCGCGGTTTCTCTGGCGGCTAATGCCAGACGATGTCTCAGAGCCGCATCGTTCAGTAAAAGTTTTATTTTTTCTTCGGCTTCTTCAATTGTGCGAACAACAAAACCGTTCTCGCCGTTGCGAATAATTTCCGGAGCTATACCTACAGAAAAACTTATCGGAACAAGTCCTTGCGACATCGTCTCGATCAAACTAAGAGAAAACCCTTCATAACGCGAGGTTAATAGCGCAATCCCTCCCGTGTGCTGATTGAGCAGAGAAGGAATAGTATCTTTAACCGCGTTTGCAATAATGGAGTGATTTGGAATATTGTTTTTCATCCATTGCACTAACTTTTTATTTCTCGACATTACAACTGAAAACTTTTTAACTTCAGGAAATCGCTCAAAAAGCCAGATGAGGCGGTCAACGCCTTTTAGTTTCAGCGTGAATGGATCCTCTCCAATTCTGCCAAGAAAAACAATTGCTGGTTCGGTCAGTGGACTATTGTTTGGCGTTTCAAACCAATAATCCTCAATTGCGTTATAAATGACTTCGATTTTTTCAGCCGCAACTCCGACGCTTATTAAATCCTTTTTTACTATATCGGATGTGGCAATAATATAATCAGCGCGTTCAGCGGCATACTGCTCAATGGAGGCGATGTCGTTGAGCGGTCGGCGTGTTTTTATATTAAGTTCACGAATCACTCCCAATTGTTTTAAGCGGAAAAAAACATCACTGCACCCGTTTTCCAAATGATTTGTTTTTGGCACGGCTTTTAAAAAACCAATAGTGGTTGAGCCGAAATGCGACACTACTGGTTTGGAAAAACGAAGAAAGGCAAGCGGAGTATAGGTTGTCCCCTGGATAATGTCATGGCGCAGTATCTCCTCGCGTTTTTCCAATAGTGAATAAAAAAAGAGAATGTTGTTGATACCCTTGAAATGAATTGGTGTGTCTGTGAGTAAAAATTGCGGATAAAAGTTATCTACTTCCGCTCCTTTTTCCCGCAATTTAGAAGCGATAAGATCGTTGATGAAATGTGCACCGGTTCCTATTTTTTTGTCGCTATGGATAAATGCTATTTTCATAAAATTATTTCATCAAATCATCGAGCGACACGCCGAGCGCGTCCGAGATTTTCTTGACTGTTTCAATGGTCGGATTCAGTGTAGCTCCGGCTTCAATTTTGGCAATAGTATGAAAAGCAAGGTTTGCCCTCTTTGAGAGGACATCTTGAGAAATACCAAGCTTATTTCGGTATTTCTTTATATTCTCGCCGATTGTCCCACCTTGCTTTGACATAGTTCGTATAGTTATACTATGATAGTTAGTAGGTATTCGTTAGTTTAACTATCACGAGTTTAGTATATGCAATTTTTAGGATTAAATCAAATTATTGCGGCGCATTTTGCGAAGCAAAATACAAATCCCGTCGGCGCGAAAAGCGGGGGCGCGGCGGAAGGGGGCCGTTCAGGCTCTGATAAGCCTTCAGGCTCGAAGAGGTGCGGGGGGAATTCCGCCGCGCCCGAGCGTTCCGCCGGAGCGAAGCGGAGACGGTCAGTTCCGTTCAAAAAATGTTCGAGCGGAGTTGTATCTTGGTGTATTTATTGTACCAAGTTAGAACCTATTTCCAAAATCGGTGAGTAATGATGTCGCACGCCCCGCGTGCGTGGTGATGTGAAATGTAATCGTACGCTCCGATACGAATTCCGTCACGGCTCAGCATCCGCTCCAGAACACGCTGGGAGCGTGTTCCTCCACTTCTGCTGTTCCGTTCCGCCCTCGCCTCGCCACCACGCATTCTCTTTTGATTTGCCACAACTTCCATTTTCTTTTTTCGGTATGGTGGTG
>Ga0155191_107_pt1 | contig 23148 bp, 23 predicted proteins | sample RifCSPhighO2_02_FD_106159 | JGI IMG/M metagenome (GOLD analysis project Ga0155191, IMG submission 106159) | Candidatus Azambacteria bacterium RIFCSPHIGHO2_02_46_12
CTCAAGCTGTTTTTTCAGATCAGAACCGCGCCAGATTTTTTTCGCGCCGTGGCGGGACATTCTTCGTCCGGCGCCGTGACAGGAAGTGCTGAAAGACAACCCGGCCGATTCGTTCGTTCCGACAAGAACATAAGAAGCCGTCCCCATTGAGCCCGGAATCAAAACCGGCTGGCCAACCCCCTTGTAGTCATCTGGTAATTCGGAATTTCCGGCGCCAAACGCTCTGGTCGCCCCTTTTCGGTGAACGCAGAGTTCTTTTTCTTTGCCGTCAATTTTATAACGCTCAATTTTCGCGATGTTATGGGCGACATCATAAACAATTTCAAGTTCGCCCGATAAATCGCCCAATACTTTACGCCATGATTCGCGTATCCAATGAGTGATTGTCTGACGGTTGGCCCAGGCGAAATTCGCTCCGGCGCACATCGCGGCGAAATATTGTTGGCCTTCGGGCGAGCGGAAGGGGGCGCAGGCAAGTTCTCTGTCCGGAAGGACAATCCCGTATTTCGGCATCGCGGACATCATTAACCGGATATAATCGGTGGCAATCTGGTGGCCCAAGCCGCGAGAGCCGGTATGAATTAAAATCACCAGCTGGTCCTTGAATAATCCGAACGCTTTGGCCGCCGTTTCTTCAAAAATCTCGTCAACTCGCTGAACTTCCAAAAAGTGATTGCCCGAGCCGAGCGTGCCCAACTGGTCTTTCCCCCGTCTTTTGGCTTCGTTTGAAACCAAAGAAGGGTCGGCCTGGCTTAAGTTTCCTTGCGCTTCAAGATGAAGCACGTCATTTTCCTTGCCGAAGCCCTCCTCAACCAAATACCCCGCCCCTCCGCCCAGCATTAAATCAAATTTATTCTTATCAAAAACCAATCGCCCTCCGCGGCCGAGTCCCGAAGGCACGGCATGATATATTTCGGTCGCCAGTTCTTCCAATTTATCCTCCACCTCAAACCATTTTACCGGCGACCTTAATAGTCGCACGCCGCAGTTTATATCGTAGCCGATTCCTCCCGGAGAAATTACTCCCTCGTCCAAATCCATCGCGGCCACGCCGCCGATAGGAAAGCCGTAACCTTCGTGAGCGTCCGGCATAACCAGCGCGTGTTTTTGGATTCCCGGCAAAGTCGCCACGTTCACCAGCTGTTCCATTGAACGGTCGCGGAAAATTTCTTCCAATAATTTTTCCGTGGCAAAAATTCTCGCCGGCGCGCGCATATCCGCTCTGAAACTCTTTGGTATTTCCCAAACAAAGTCGTTAATTTTTTTTAAGTCGTTTTTGGTAATGTTCATGGTTAAATATCAAACACAATTTTTGTTTCATAGACGCCTTCCGGGTTTTGCTTCACCTCCGCTTCGTGGTACGTTACCGCTTTGATGTCTTCGTCAAATTCATCAACCTTAATTCCTTCAATTTCCGCTTCAAGTTCGACTTGCCCTGAGTCTGCCGAAGGGGTGTCGGAAAATGCTTTGAAATTCGCATCAAAAAACACAACCCTGTTTATCTGGCTTTGCGTGAGGACTTCTGAGAGAAAATCAATCAAAAGAGCGGTCATGTCTGTTGATTTGACTTGAACTTTTTTTGTTATTCTTGATTCTTGCTTCTTGATTCTTGCTTCTTCTTTCTGAACGTACGCCATTCCCCGCAACGCGTTTTTGAAAAGTTCCTCCTTGGTTTTTCCCCAAGCTTTTATCCGCAGATCCGCCGTGTGTTCCAAAATTTCAAAACCTTGATCCGTCATATTGGTTTAGCGATTATCAAATTCAAGCGGTGCCAATAGCGGTAGCCGCTTTTTTCTTTTTTATCGGTTTGAAGGCCGGGATTATTTTTTAAATACCTCAGCCATCTCCGGCTCCTTGACGTTCTGTTGTTGATGACCGGCAGGACTTTCAGCGGCACACGGAGACGGCCAACGCTTTTTATTTCAAAATTCTTTTTCAGCCACGGCAGAACCGTTTCTTCACATAAGCTTGAAATGTTTATTATCATCAAACCGTTTTTGGTCAAAAGCTCCGGCCCTTTTTCGGACAATTCTTTTATCAGTGTCAGTCCTTCGAAAGGATTGTCGTCGCCGCCGGCTGGCCGGGGGATATAAGGCGGATTGCAGATTAAAAGATCGTATTCTCCGTTTATCCGGACGCCTTCCCCTGCTTTGTTAAGAAGGTAAGAAACGGTTGTTTTGCCGCGCTTTTTTTCGGTGTTGTCCATCGCGCAGCGCAGGGCTTCGGGGTTTATGTCCACGAAATCAAGTTTTTTGAGCGGACGGCCGAATTCCCGCGATTTTTCAAGAATAAACTGGCCCAAAAATCCGCTGCCGCAACCCAAGTCCATTGTGCTTTTAATTTTTGTTTTTCGGATGAGCGACAGCAAAGCGCGGGCGAAAAAGAGAGTGTCTATTGACGGGCACCAGACATTGACGTGGCGCGACGGATCCCAGACGCTTTCAACGCCTTCGTATTCGGTGACTCTCGGAAAACTGCCGTAGAGCTGAAACAGCGTGTCTCTGGTTATGGAATCAAATCGACCGATCCTAAAAGGATCGGTCATAAGTACCGGATTTTTTATTTTCGCGACCGTAATTTCGCGGCCGTCTTTTTGAACGTCCCCGCCCAGAATTGAGGAAATCTCCTTTTTTTCGGCAATGATTTCCAGCCGTGTTAAATTTTTGTTGACTTTCAGCCTCATTTTTTGACGGGATGCCAGAGTTCGTTCAGCGTTTCTTTCGCCACTCTTTGATCGCTCCAGGGAATTTTATTTTTCCCGATCATTATCAGTTCTTCCGAGCCCTTGCCGGTAATCAGGACCGCGTCGCCCTGTTTTGCCGAGAGAATGGCGGTTTTTATCGCTTCCCGGCGATCCAGAATTTTGCTCGTTGCCGATTTTTTCTCAGGCGTGATGCCGGCTTCTATTTCGGCGATTATCTGATTGGGATTTTCCTCGTAAGGGTCTTCGTCGGTCAGAATTATCCGCGTGCAGTATTTGGACGCGATTTTGCCGAATTCCGGCCGCTTCCATTTGTCCCGTCCGCCGCCGGCCGAACCGAAAACGCAGACGAGAGGAGCGGCCGGGCTGAATGTTTTGTAAAGCGCCTCCAGCGCTTCAGGAGTGTGGGCGTAATCAATAATTACTTGGAAATCTTTCGGAAATTCTCCCTCGGGCGTTTGCAGTTTTACGTTTTCCGTTCGGCCCGGTATTGTTTCGATGTTTTCCAGCGCGTATTTTATAATCGCGTCGGTCACCCCAAGGGCTCTTGCCGCGGCCGCGGCGGCGAGGGCGTTTGTTAAATTGAAATCCCCGGCAAGTTTCAGTTTTAGATCCAAATCGTTTTTCGCCGGCGAGAAAAATATTTTTTGTTCGGCGGGAACGTCATAAAATTCTTTCAGTTTCGGAACATTTTCGGGCAGGACGTGAATTTTTTTTGTCGTTTTGAAAAGCTCCAATTTTGCCGCTTTGTAGTTTTCAAAACCGCCGTGGGCTTCAATATGCTCCGGGCTTAAATTAGTCAAAACAGCGGCCGAGAAGTCAATAAAAAGATGCCGCGACTGGACAATGCCCTGCGACGTCACTTCAAGCACCGCGTATTTACAGCCGCTGAAGAGCGCTTTATTGAGAAATTCCTGAATCGCGAATCTGCCCGGCATCGTCATTTTTAGATTGTTCGGCCATTCAAGTTCCCCGATTTTGAATTGAATCGTTGAGAGCGAGGCGGTCTTGTATCCGGCCGCGCTTAAAATTTTATCAAGCATGAAAACCACGGTTGATTTGCCGTTTGTTCCGGTTACGCCGATTACGGTCATATTTCGGGTGGGGAAGCCGTACCAAATCGCGGCCAGATACGCGAGCCCCTGATGATAATACGGCTGAAGCGCGTCAAAAACCTGCTGAGGAATAATCAATCGCCCGAAATTTAAAAGTTTTTCCAAGAGGGGATTCATATTATTTTTCTAACTATATTATAAACCCAATACCAAAATTGAGCAAAAACGAGGTCAAAGGCACCGGGGTATTCTTTTTCCGCGCCGCCGAAACCTTTTTTGAAGCGGGTAAGGCCGGGCCATTTTTTTTCGGAAATTCCCCAAAAATCGTAAGTTAGGTATCCTCGCCGCTTTGCCTCTTTAATCGCTTCCCAATGAAGCAAATAAGGTGCCATCGCGTCTTTATGTTCTCTTGAAGACGCGCCGTGAAGATAGACGGCTTGCCCGCCCGACTGAATGACATCAGTCGTTCGGGCGGGGTTTCCAAAAAACACAAGCAAGTGCGCGGCGATTGTCTTTCCGTTATATTCAGCCAAAAATAATTCAACGGAAAAGTTCGGCGAATGCGCCGCGAACAACTTTTCATAATATTCTTTGGGATGAAGCCGAAACCCTTCCCGCTCAGCAGTTTCTTTAAGGAGCTCCAAAAAAGTTGTGAGTTGTGAGTTGTGAGTTGTCTGTTGTGTGATTTTAATATCTTTCCGTTCGGCAAGATTGATGTTATATCGCGTCTTGGATTTCATCTCCGCCAAAAGTTCTTCTTCGGTTTTCGTCAAATCCAAAATCACGGTTTGAGAAGGCTGGATTTCTTTTTTTGATTTCATAAATCCAAAATCCGAGAGATTGAACGGAAAATCGGCGCCGGGTTCAATTTTAAAAAAAATCGCCTTTTCTTTTGCATTGATTTCTTTTATTTTTTCTAAGAGTCCTTCAAAGATTTTTGACTTTTTTTGAAAATTGAATCCGCCAGCTGGCGGAGAAAATTGAAAATTGAACAGAGGTCCCCTCGGACAATATAAATAGCTGAACCCGAACGGCAGGCCATGGCGAATTATTAAAGCAACGGCTTGTATTTCGTCACCATCTTTATACCACAATGGCCAAATTTTTCGCCCCGTTTTTTTCTGAAATTCGCCCCATTCCCGACTTTGAAGAAAAGAACCGTCATGTTCAATCACAAAACGGTTCCAATGTTCTTTGAAATTGTCATCGGCAATAAACCAAGGCATATTATTTTCCGAGCGTTTTAAGCGCCTCTTTAATTCTTTTTTCAACGCCTTTGACGTCTTTGGGAAGATCGCGGACGGCCCGGCGGGCTTGGTTTGGAGTGTAACCGAGGCCGATTAAGGCGTCTATAACTTCGTAATCCTCCAGCGTCGCCGCTTCTCCGGCTTCAAATCCGAGTTTTATGATTTTATCTTTGAGTTCCAGAATGATTTTCTGGGCGATTTTTGTTCCGATGCCCGAAACCTTTGTCAGAAATTCAACTTCTCCTTTGGCAATGGCCGAAACCAGAGTTTTGACCGACGCAATGCTTAATACGCCCAAAGCGACTTTTGGCCCCACTCCGCTGATCGTCAAAAGAAGCTCAAAAAATTTCAGCTCTTCTTGGGTTAAAAAACCGTAAAGATCAAGCGCTTCTTCCCGAACATTTAAATGAGTATGTAAAGTGGCGGATTGGCCGGCGGCGGGCAGATTTTCCAGAGTTGCCGCCGAAACAAAAATTTTAAATCCGACGCCGCCTATATCCATGATGACATATTTTTCCGCCTTCGTTTCCAAAATGCCTTTGAGACGTGAAATCATATTTTAAGCATACCTCAAAAATACCGCTCTTACAAATAAAAAACGGCTCTGTTTTTTTAGAGTCGTCTTTTTGTTTAATTGTTTATCGTTATTCTTCGGGTCCTTCCGATTGATGAACGAATTTAATTTCTTCGTTTTCAATTTCGTTCGTCTCTTTTTCGGGAGCGGGAAGAGCGATTCGTTTTCTGGCGTCTTCTATCTCTGCCCGGACAGTTGCGTCTTCCATGAATTTATTCATAACGCCGCTACCGCGGTTATAAGTTATGTCCAGCAACGCTTCCGACTGTAATTGCGCGTGTTCGGTGGCTAAAAGCAGTTTGTCCATTTCGCCCCGCGGAGTCAGCCCTGCCTTGCTTTCAACCTGTGAAATCAAGGCGTAAAGCTGTTTGTTCGCTTCGGCGATTTCATACTGGACCCTTATGGTCTCGGATTGGGTTTTGATTATCTCAAACTCCGCCTCAACCCCGTCCAGTTCTTCCAATAACATCTTCGCGGCCGTGAATTGTTTTTTGGCGTTTTCGGCGAACATCACGGCCCGTTTTTCGCAGTTGATTTTGGCAATCGCCGCTTGAGCCGCCGCTACTTCATCGCCTTTCCGTAGAGCCATTTCTTCGATTGTTCTGAAATCCCGCGAGAGTTTATGCTGTTCCTGCGCCAGGCGGCTGTTTTGCTGATAGCTTGCCTGAATTGAAGCCACCGCTTCTTTTAAACTGCCCAGAATCCGGGCGTATTTTTGCACGGCTTCCTCGGCTTTAGAGGTAGGATCGTTATTGACTTGCCCGGTCAGCCGCAAGACGGCGTTTTCCGCTTTCTTCAAAATTGCCCTGCTTTTCGGAAAACCTTTTCGATAATCGCGGTAAACAAACAATCCGATGCCTGCCGCCAGAACAATCTGCGCGGCCCCCCAGACCAGATCAAATATAAACATCTATTTTTCCTCCTTTATTGAGTTTTTCCTTCAGATGGATCGCTTTCAGATGCGAATCCGCGTAACCCTGGCTAACCCGGGTCGGCGGTTCAAAAATTTGCCAATGTCCGAGTGCCTCTTTCACCGCTTTTATCTGTTCTTCGGCCGTCGGCGGTCCGCCCCGCAGTTTGATTTTGACAATTTTGTCTTGCTGTTCTTCACCGGAAATCTTTTTGCCTTCAATCTCAACGACCGCGCACGAGAAACCGATCGCGCCGCGCGTTTCATTCTTCTCCGCCGTCAGTTTAATTTTCACCAGCGTTTCGCCGGCCAGCAGATATATTTCTTTTTCAACCCGCTCGGTTTTTAGAGAAGCGAGAATGTCGTCAAAAGTTTTAATGAATCTCCAGTCAACCATTGTTTCCGCCCTTCAGGCGGTTGCGCAACCGTTTGGCAAACGCCTGAGCGTCCGCGGTCGTCTTGTCAAAATTGGAACCGGACGGCGTTTTGGGCGCGGACTCTTTCCGCATCTTTCTCTGCTTAAACCGAGCGACAAAATCCGTTGCGAGAATTTTAATGACGACATAAGGCACCATAATGATTAAAGCTCCCGGCTGTAATAAAAGAAAAACAATCGTCACGGCCGGCACTCCCCAAGGAAGTCGATACCACGGGGCGTCGCTGCGTTCACATTCGTCCCAGTAAATCAGATACGCCAGGAAACAAGCTAATTGGCTCAATATAATCCCGACTATCCAAAACTGACTGCCGGGAAAAAGCGGACCTTCAACGCTTATTGCCGGCGCCGTTGCTTTTCCGGCCAATATTAAAGGAATAAGATTTCGGTCTTCTCTATCCAGTTCAAGCCAGCCGGAACGCTCAAGGAGCGTAAAAATTTCGGCCGCGTCTTTATCCCTTTTCAGAATCACTTCTTGATATGCTTTTCTTTCATCGGAATCGTCCGCTTCCGTCATTATGACGCGATACAGCCATTCTTTGTACCAGAAATTTTCCCGGTCCGCGCTTTGAGCGTAAAGCCGGCGAAGATATCGGCCGTCCGAGATCGCTTCGGCAATCTGATATTTCGCTTCCGCTTCTTTGCCTTGAAGCGCGAGAAACAGCGTCTGTTTGTATTGCAAATCCTTTCTTTCGCTTTGGCGCACTATGGCCGTGAAGAGGGCAATTAACATCAGCGCGACCAGACATATCAACGCGATGATTATGGTCGGCTTCAAAAATATCTTCGGTTTGACACGTTCCCTTTCTGTCATTTTTCCTCCTTTGGTCATTTCACGAAAGACATTATAAACGTAAGGCGGCGCAGAAATTTTTCCGCCTGTTCGGCCACGTCCGAGCTTTTCAGCTTTTCTTCAAGATGAGATACGAGTTTTTCCAAATTTGACGCGTCAATCGGCTTCAGCGTCGTTTCAATCGAAAAACCGGTTTTGTTGTTTTTTACCGCGATCATCGGCTGATGCTTGCCGGGCTCGGTTGCCGACGGCAGCAAATAAATCCTTGCTTCGCGGATTATTTCGTTTTCCGCGCTCTTAACGCTGAATGACATTTCAAGACGTTCGTTCTTATCCAATGCCTTTCCTCCTTGTTAAGGTTCAAACAAAATTTAAAAAAATTATATCTTTTTTTATACAGATTGTCAAGTGTATGTAGGATTGACGAACCGCGATTATAATTGTAATTTTGTTGTAAGGATAAGATCTTTAAAAATCGGGGGATCGCGTGAAAAAGACAATCTGTTTCGTTTTTTTCGTCTTTTTGTGCGTCTGGGCGGTGTTCGGAAGAAAATTGGCCCCGCTAAGCGCGGCAGATCTCAACTTTTGGATCGTGCTTTTCGCCGCTTCCGTTCTTCTTTTCATGTTCGTCGGTTTGGGCGTTGAAAAGATAAAACGATATTTTGTTCTTCTCTGCAATCAATCGTTTCTGACGGTTTTCGGTTTTTTCTCTTTTTTGTCCGGAATGGCCGGACTTTGCGAATTTTTGACCAGAGATCATTTTTCTTTACTCAACTTTCTCGGCGTTTACGGAACAATCATTTCGCTCGCCGCGCTTTATCATTTTTGGAGGCCGCTGAAGAAAACCGTCGGCTGGCAAGACGTCTTGACAATCGGCGTCATCGGCCTTGCTTATGGTTCTGGCTTGCCGATGCTGAAAGGCGCTTACGGCTATCTGACGCTCGTCAGTTTGCTTCTGATCAACGTCTGCATGCGCCAGCTTCAGGGATTCGGATACACTTTTAATCTGAACAAAAGGGATTTGAAGATCGTCGTTTTATATTATCTCGGTTTCGCGGCCGTCGGCATTCCGTTGGGTTATTTCAGCGGTTACATTCATTTTGAATTTATTCTGCCTTCGCCTTCTTTTGTTTTGATGAGCGCGGTCAGAATATTTTTGAGTCCGGCGCTGGTTGAAGAAATCATATTTCGGGGGCTTTTCCAGAATTATCTGACGCAGAAATTCAATTTTAAGCACGGCCGATTGCTGGCGCTCGTGTCGGCGTCCGTGCTCTTCGGTGCCCTTCACAGCGGAGATCCCCGCTATCTCGTTTTGGCTGGCGTCGCGGGTCTTTTTTACGGAGGCGCTTACATTACGACCGGCAAAATCGTTCCGGCCGCGCTGGCGCACATGCTGGTTGATTTAAGGCATCTGTACGGCATTGGCGTTATCGGTTAAAGAAAATAAAAAAAATTTCCCTCAAAACATTTGAGGGATTTTTGTTTGGGGTTTGACAAATATTGAAACGTGAGCAAAGCTGAATTTATTGGGTTTATGGCTCTTTGACAAATGAGGTGAAAATGAGGATTCGGCTTTCTTTGGCGCTATTTCTTTGTTTGCTGTCGTTCGGTTTCTTGCCTGCCGTCGAGGCAGGTTCATCGGCAAACGATTTCTACGCCGGCAGTCATAAGGTTGACATTACGCCGTTAAGAAGCGTTTATATGGGCGGACAAAGTCTTGACCGGAAAAGCCAAGGGGTTCATGACCCGCTTTCCTGCAGGGCTCTTGCGATGAAAAGCGGAGACACGACGGTTGTCATCGCCTCGCTGGACGTTCTCGGTCTTTCTTTTATAGATGTTGAGGCCGTTCGTTCGGGAGTTCCTCTTCCGAAAGAAAATATTTTGATAACCGCGACTCACAACCATTCAGGACCCGACACAATCGGATTGTACGGCAAAAGCTTGAGCAAAAGATTTTCAAACATTCCGGTTGCTTCCGGGCGCGACGAACGATATATGGCTTATTTAAGATCCGGGGCGATAAATTGCGTCAACGGCGCGATTCAAAATCTTCAGCCCGCCGAACTCTATCTTTCTCAAAGCAATCAATGGGATCTTTCCCGCAATTCCCGCGTTCCGGATTCGCTTGATCCGACAATGGCCGTTTTAAGGGCGGTTAATAAGGAAGGCAAAACCATAGCCGTTTTGTTTAATTTTGGAGCGCACGCCGAAGTTCTGAAGGGGAAAAAAGAAATATCGGCCGATTTTCTCGGCCCGGTTTATCGCGAAGTTGAACAAGAGTTCGGAGGCACGGCGATTTTTGTGAACGGCGCCTTGGGGGCGATGGTCGGTCCGGCGGAAAACGGAAAGCGTGTTAAGAGCGATTGGGAGTCAATGGAAAAATACGGGCGGCGTTTTGCCGAAGCTGTCATCATAACCGCGCGAGAGGGAAAACGTGTTGAAAATCCGGACATAAAAGTAAGCCGTGAAATCTTAAAAATTCCTCTTCTGAATTTCCGTTTCCGGCTGGCGATGGCGTTCGGTTTAATTCCCGAACGCTTGGCGGACGGCCGCATTACGAGCGAAATTAATTTTTGGCGTTTGGGCCCGGCATGGATTGTTACGGTTCCGGGCGAACCGTATCCGGCTTTCGCCGAACTTCTGCGGCGCCGCATGTCGGGCGTGCCGAACTTTATTTTCAGTTTGGCGAACGACGAATTGGGATACGTTATGTTTGAAAACGACTGCCGCAAGAAATTGTACGATTATGAACGTTCAATGGCGGTCAGCTGCAAAATTGGCCATCAGCTGTATGAAGAATTAAGTCGGCTTATGGGTCAACCGCTCACGCAAAAGGAGAGAGAATGATTAAAGCATTGTCGGTAATTTTACTGTTTTTATTGCTCTTTCCGGCGCCCTTGGTTCATGCCGACGTTTTTGATTATCAAAAACAAACGATTGAAGCGACGGTTACGGTTTTGCCGGAGAAAGAGGCGGAGAGTAACGGCCGTTACGGCGTCGTTCGCGTCAGTTTTCCTTCGGCTCTGAAACTTGGTTACGCCAACGACATTGTTGAGGGCGAGTTCTGGTATCAGAAAGACGGAAAGCCCCGGCCGACTATTGTTATTTTGCCCGTGATTTCAAATCAGTTGAAATTTTCGGAACTGGCGGCGCGAAATTTCGTTTCCTGCGGGGATATGAACGTTTTTATTCTTTACCGCGACGCCAAAGAAATCCGCAAGGTCAAGTGGAGAGAAATAAAGAACAAAGAAGATTTTTTGGCGGAAGCCGTTTACACCAGAGACATTTTACGGCAAACATACATAGATACGCGCCGCATCGTTGACTGGCTTTCGGAAAGGCCGGAAGTTGATTCTTCAAAAATCGTCATCGAGGGATTCAGTTTTGGCGGCATTCAAGCGGCGGCGATTTTGGCCATTGAGCCCCGTTTCGCGGCTGGAGTTTTAATTTTAGCCGGCGGCGATTTTACCAAGATTTTGCTTGAGACCGAAGAGAAGGGCATTAAAGGAGTTCGCGAGGGCATATTGAAAAATTTGGGCTGGGACAAAGAAACCGCTTATCGGAAATTGCAGCCGATTTTTAAAGACATTGACCCTCTGACTTATCTCAACGCCGAAAGGGTCGAAAAATTACGGGGCAAGGTTTTGATGATTAACGCCGCGCGCGACCAAATTATACCCCCGTCTGCGAGCGAAAAGCTTTGGCTCGCTTTGGGAAAGCCGGAACGCCAACATTCCTGGTTCGGGCATTACGCGTTCGCGATTTTTTCAACGCCCTGGGCGAACGATTTTTCACGGACGTTCATTGCTCAGGTTCTGGATTTTTCGGTCGGCAAAAACAAATGCGAGTCCGCTTCCGGTTTGGTTCCGCGATGAATATTCTAAAAATTCAAACTTCTCGTTCTAACGAGAAGTTTTTAATTTACCCCATAATGATGGACAAATTTTAAAATCGTGGTAAAATATAGTGTTATTTTTATGACACAGTTTAATCTTGTTTCAAAATTCAAACCGACCGGCGACCAGCCGAAGGCCATAGAAAAATTGACGGCCGGAATTTCGGCCGGAAAGAAATATCAGACATTGCTTGGAGTCACCGGTTCGGGAAAAACATTCACCATGGCGAATGTCATTAACCGCGTCCAAAAACCGACGCTGATTATTTCGCACAACAAGACGCTGGCGGCCCAGCTTTATCAGGAGTTCAAGGAATTCTTTCCGGAAAACGCGGTTCATTATTTCGTCAGCTATTACGATTATTATCAGCCCGAGGCCTACATTCCTCAAAGCGACACGTATATTGAAAAGGACGCGGCGATTAACGAGGAGCTTGACCGCATGAGGCACGCCGCCACTCAATCGCTTTTGTCGCGGCCGGACACTATCATCGTCGCTTCGGTTTCGTGCATTTACAATATCGGCTCGCCTCAAGAGTATAAAAATCTGTCGCTTGAAATTTTTGAAGGACAAAAAATAAAGAGAAAAGAATTGCTTTCGCGTTTGGTAAATTTGCAGTATGAACGAAATGAGTTTGATATGCGGGCCGGAACATTTTCAGCCAAGGGAGAAATTATTGAGGTCAGGCCCAGCACTGGCGAAGAAGTGATTAAGATTGAAATTCCGAAAGACGAGATTAAAAGTATTTCGGCGTCTACGGTTGAAAAAAACAGTTATCTAAACGCCAAATCCCGCACACTAAACGCTTACAAAATTTTTCCCGCCAAGTTCTGGGTCGCGCCTCAGGAAAACATTACTTCGGCTCTTGCCAACATCCGGGCCGAACTTCGGGGACGGTTGAAAGAATTGAAAAAACAAGGCAAGCTTCTTGAGGCCGAGCGCCTGACACAAAGGACGAATTTTGACATGGAAATGCTCAAAGAAAGCGGCTATTGCCACGGCATTGAAAATTATTCACGGCATCTTGAATTCAGAGAACCGGATTCTCCGCCTTTCGCGCTTTTGGATTATTTTAAGGCGGTCCGGAATGACTGGCTGATTTTTATTGACGAGTCGCACATGAGCGTTCCTCAAATAAGAGGAATGTATCACGGCGATAGAAGCCGGAAAGAAACGTTGATAAATTACGGATTCCGCCTGCCCTCGGCTTTGGACAACCGGCCTTTGCGCTTTGAGGAGTTTGAGAAAAAAGTTCCTCAGGCGATTTTCGTTTCGGCAACGCCCGCTTTGTATGAGTTGCAAAAATCGGACGGCCGGCCCGCGGAACAGCTCATCCGGCCAACCGGTCTTTTGGATCCGCTTGTTGAGGTTCGTCAGACGAAAAATCAAATCAACGGCTTCATCAAAGAAATAAAAGCGCGGGTCGCGAAAAAGCAGAGGGTCCTGGCGACTGTTTTGACGAAGCGGCTGGCCGAAGAATTGAGCGACTATTTAAAAAACGAGGGCGTTAAAGTCAATTATCTTCATTCGGAAATTAAGACGTTGGAAAGGCCGGAAATTTTGCGCAATTTGCGGCTGGGAGCATATGACGTCATAGTCGGAGTCAATTTGTTGCGCGAGGGACTTGACCTGCCCGAGGTTTCTTTGGTCGCGATTTTTGACGCGGACAAGGAAGGATTTTTGAGAAACGCGACAACCCTGATTCAGACGATCGGCCGCGTTGCTCGCCATGCCGAGGGAAAAGTGATAATGTACGCGGATAACGTTACCGGTTCAATGAGAACGGCGATTAAAGAGACCGAAAGGCGGCGCAAAATTCAGGAAGAATATAATCAAAAGAACGGCATTACACCGCAAACAATCGTCAAGCCGGTGGGGGATTCGCCGTTTAAAAAGGAAGACGATTGGACGGTGAGAGAAGCCCCGGAGATATACAAAGCCACGGTCGCGGAATTGGAACGGCAGATGAAAAAGGCCGCCAAAGAACTTGATTTTGAAAAAGCGGCGAGAATAAGAGATATGCTAAAAATGGGAAAGAAATAAAATTTGAGTTATACTAAAAATATGGATTTTCAAACAAGAATCAGAAATTTTTGCATCATCGCCCACATTGACCACGGTAAGTCAACGCTGGCCGATCGGCTTCTTGAACTTACCGGAACGATCGAAAAGCGGAAGATGAAAGAACAATTTTTGGATCAGATGGATATTGAGCGCGAGCGGGGAATCACGATCAAAATGCAGCCGGTTAAGATGCTTTATCAGCCGGCCGTTTCGTCGCTGAAAGATTATCAATTTACGCTGAATTTGATTGATACTCCTGGACACGTTGATTTCAATTACGAGGTCTCGCGGTCCCTCGCCGCGGTTGAAGGAGCGATTCTTCTGGTTGACGCGACCCAGGGCGTTCAAGCGCAAACGCTCGCCAATCTTTATTTGGCCGAGCGCGAACATTTGGCGATTATTCCAGTTATCAATAAAGTTGATCTGCCGAACGCCAGAACCGAGGAAGTTAAAAAAGAATTGGCCGAACTTTTAAAGATACTCCGGCCCGACGAAGAAATTTTGACCGTTTCGGCGAAAACCGGCCTTGGGGTTGATAAGGTTTTGGAAATGATCGTCAAAAAAGTACCGGCCCCGAAAGGCCGTTTGAAAAGTCCGCTAAGGGCGCTGATTTTTGATTCTCATTTTGATTCTTACATGGGAGTCATCGCTCACATCCGGGTCGTCGACGGAAAGATCAAGCGCGGCGACGAGATAAAGATGATGGTCGCCGGCAGCCGTGCCGAGGTTTTTGAAGTAGGCGTCTTCAGGCCGGAACCGACCCGTCTTGACTCCCTTGAAGCCGGCGAAATCGGGTATCTCGCCACGGGCATAAAAAACCCGGATTTAATCAAAGTCGGAGACACCGTCACGCTTCTGAAAAATCCTTACGAAGTTGAGCCGCTTGAGGGCTATCAAGAGCCCAAGCCGACGGTTTTCGCCAGTTTTTATCCCGAGGCGGCCGATGATTTTAATCTTTTGAAAGACGCTTTGTCAAAGCTTAAGCTGAACGACGCTTCTTTGACTTTTGAACCGGAAACGTCCGAAGCGCTCGGCCGCGGTTTTCAGCTCGGTTTTTTGGGCATGCTGCATCTTGAAATCGTCCACGAACGCTTGCGCCGCGAGTACGGTTTGAATTTAATCGCGACTACGCCGACGGTCGCCTATCAGGTCGTTTTAAAAAATTCGGATGCTCCAAAAAACATCGATTCCGTCAGCCATTGGCCCGATCCGACGAAAATTGAGGAAACGCGAGAACCGTGGGTGAGAATGGAGATAATCACTCATCCGAAATTCATGGGCGACGTGATAAATCTTTTGGAAAATCGCAGGGGAGAATACAAGCATACCGAGTATCTGGGGCCCGAAAAATTGTTTTTGTTTTACGAGGTTCCTTTGGCCGAAATAATCGTCGATTTTTACGACAATTTGAAAAGCGTCAGCGAGGGCTACGCTTCAATGAGCTACGAGCCGGTCGGTTACCGCAAGTCGGATTTGACGAAGCTCGATATTTTGATCGCCGGCGAGCGCGTTGAGCAGTTTTCCAGAATCGTGCCGAAAGAAAAAGCTCAAGCAGAGGGCCGCGCGATGGTTGAAAAATTGAAAGAGGTGGTTCCGAGACAGCTTTTCGCCGTGGCAATTCAGGCGGCCTTGGGCGGAAAAGTAATCGCCCGCGAAGACATTCCGGCGATGAGAAAAGACGTGACCGGTTATCTTTACGGCGGCGATTACAGCCGCAAAAGAAAATTGCTTGAGAAACAGAAAAAAGGAAAGAAAAAATTAAAAGCCCGCGGCCGCATTGAGCTCGCGCCTGAGGTATTCATGCAAGTGCTGAGAAGAAAAAGCAGTTAAAACCTAAAGAATGGGAATCAGCAGAAAAGCGACCATGCTCAAAGTGACGAGAATCACCGAAATCGTCCAGATTGTTTTTATCAGGCGTTTTTGTTTTAATAGCATATAGTACGATAATTCCTTTTTATGATATGCTAATTTTATGAAAGAAACAAGGTTTCCCGGGATTTTTTCCTCAAAAATTTTTCTTTTTTCCCTTCTCGTCATTTTGCTGATTTTGGGTTCGTCTTTGGGCCGGGAATTTTACCGCAAATACCGGCTTCAGAAAGAATTTGATTCCTTGAAATCCGAAATTGACAAATTGGAGAACAAGAATCAGGACTTGGCTTCCATGCTTGAATATTTGAACAAAGAAAGCAATCTGGAGAAAGAGGCCCGGCGGCGGCTTAATTTAAAAAAGCCGGGAGAGAACGTGGTCGTGATAGTGCCGCCCGAATCAGAACCGCGGCCGGAAAACAAATCTTCGGCCGACAATCCGTCGCCGGATTCAAAACCGGAATCAAAAATCGCGGATGTGAGCGGAGAACCGAAAAACCGGAATCTTTCAAAATGGTGGAATTATTTTTTCGGCGAATAGTTTTATTATATGTCAAATCCCGAACAATCTAAGTCGGAATTTTATCCGGCCCGCCTTGACTCGGCGAGGCAGGAGCGAATTGAGAAAGAACCCGAAGAAAAAACCGTTTACGGTTCTTTTAATGACGCGGCGGAAGAATATAAGCAAAAAATCGATTCCGGAGAGATTGATTCAAAGGAAGAATTATTTTCAATTTCCGAGCCGGTTTTGTTGTCCCAAAAAGGGGAATTGTTTAAGCGTTATTTTGAAAAACAGGGATACTCCGCAAAGGAGGAAGAGGCCGCCAAGATTGGATATTTAAAGGAAAAAAAGGGAATCGCCGGAGCGCTTAATTTGTTGTTTGAATTTGGCGGAGAAGAATTGGTCGCGGAATGGAAAGTTCGCAGGAGCCGCTATCCGAACATAATTACCGCGCTGGATTTTTCTTCAATTTTTGACAAAGAAAAAGTCAAGCGGCTTTCTCAAAATGACCCCTATCTTGGCGTACATTTTTTTCATCACACCGGCTCTGAAAAGTTTCTGGATTTGCTGGACAAAGACGTTTTGGGCCGCTACGTAAAAGATGACCCGTCTCTTGCTTTTCAAGTTTTTCTTTACACCCGCTCCGAACGATTTTTGGATTTGCTTGACAAAGAAGCGGTTAAGAAATATTCCGCCGATAACGCCGGGTTGGCGCTTACAATTTTTCAAATGACCGGTTCTGAAAAATTTTTGGATTTTTGCGACCAAGAGGCGCTCCGGAAATATATATCAACGCATTCTCTCAAGGCCCAGCTTGCCACGTTTGCCGAGTTGCGCTCCGAAAAAATTCGGGATTTGTTTGACAAAGAGGCGATTGCCGGATTTTCGCGCGAAAGACCAGAACTGGCTCTTTCCGCTTATTGCGGAAACCCCGACGATGAATTCTTTAATCTTTTGGATAAAGAATCCCTTAAAAAATATTTGCTGGATACCCCGGTAAAAATGCTTCAAATTTGCCGCCGCGCCGCTTCCGAGAAGGTTTTGGATTTGATTGACATGGATGCGCTTAAGCGCTATTTTGAACGAAATTCCGCATTCGCCTCGGATCTGTTTTTGCGCAACAGGTATTTCTACGAAAAATTGAAAACGGCGCGTCCCGAAGTGTTTCCCGATTTATCGCCCGAAGCGCACCTACGGTTTATGTCAAATTCCGGAATGGAGGTGATTAAAAACGGCTTTCACGAAAATGAAACCGGCCTTTCGTTCGCGTTGTCCGATGAGGAACTCGGCGATCTGAAAAAAGACCTTCAGCTTCTCGCCGAAAATTATCTCGGACTAACGCCTGCCGAAGGGCTTTCAACCGTCGGCGCGGAGATAGAAGTTCTGAACAACAACAACGCGGAAATTCGTCTACCCATCGTCAGCCAGGAAAACATTCAGCCGCTCCTGCGATTTTTTGCCGATTTTTCGGTTTTGACAAATCAAAAGTTTGAGGAGTTCAGAAAAAATAATCCCGAGAAATTTCCCGGGTATCCCCATTCAAATCTTCATCTCAATTTCAGCTTGACCCAGGAACAGGAAAAAATCGCCAAACACCATTCAAAAGTTCTGGAAGACGTTTCTTACTGCTATTCTTTGGCTTACTCTCCGTTTTCGCGGCTTGCTTATTTGGAAGGCGCGGGAAGCGTGCGAAACACGATTGACGCCGATTTTGACAGGATAAATCCTCGGACGATCGCCCGCTATCAAACCAGATTTTTTTCGCTTGGCGGCTCCAAAGACGAAATTAAGTCGTCGCTTGCCGGCATCGGAAAAATATCCTTTCTCCTTCCGGAATTGTTCAATAATCCCGACAAACCGGAACGAATTAAAAAAGAGCTTGAGGAGAACGCCGAAATTCAAAACAGAGCGCTGGAACTTAAATGGATTATTGAGCAAGTCAACGAAATTGACGAACGAAGAGTTCGACTCCCAAGGGAAATTTCCGACATGAAAGCGCTGAAAACAGCGGGAGAAATCGTTAAATTGGAACCGGCCATTGGCGCGAAAGCGCTGGAGGAAGATCTCAAAGACAAAGAAGCGGAGTTAAAAGCGCTTGACCAAAAAAACGCGAAATTCAGAACTTATTTCGCGCGGGTTCAGGAAATGCTGCAGACCGAACTGTTAAGATTTGCTTAAATTAAAAGCATGAGCAAAAAAATAATTATCATTTGCGCCGTAATCGTCGTTTTGGCGGCCGGTTACGCGGCGGCGCTTAAAAAGTTTTATCCGGTCGCCATGATCGGCTTTCGGCCGGTTTGGAATTTTGATTTCAAAGAAAATGTCAGGGCGGCCCAACAGTTTTATGAAATTCAGGGCGCCGGACGGCCGGCTCTTCAGATTGACTGGTCGGGCGAGGAAGGAAAAAAAATATCGGCCGAGATCGAGAAGAAAGTGATTTTGACGATGGTTGAAAACGAGCTTCTCAGAGTCGCCTTAAAAGGCGATGAGTTTAAAGGAATTGAAGAAGAAGCGGACAAAACGGTTGACGATCTCTTATCGGTAAAAGGAAATTCCGATGATTTGGCCAAAGGATTGCAGCTTTTATACGGCTGGGATTTGGCCGAGGCAAGGAAACGGCTTTTAGAGCCGCAAGCCCGGCGCGAGGCGCTTGCGGAAAAATTAAAAAAGGATAATATTGATTTTGAGAACTGGCTTTCGGAACAGAAACGACAGACGACCATTTGGATATTTTTTGTCGGGAAATGGAATAAAGAAACCGGCATGGTAGATTAAATTACGCGCGGGTATCGTATAGTGGCAGTACGCGACCTTCTTCCTGTTTTGTCTGAATCCGCCAGCTGGCGGAGAAGCTACAAAACGCAATCCCGTTAAAATTTTGCGAGTATAGTACAATGGTAGTATGCGACCTTCCCAAGGTTGAGACGCGGGTCCGATTCCCGCTACTCGCTCATTTTTTTATTTATATGTTTGATTTAAAAAAATTAATTTTAAGTTTCGGGCACGCCGTCAACGGCGTGAAGGCGGCCTTGGATGACCAGAGTTTTAGAATACAGGTTATTATTGGCGCCGTTGTTTTCGCGTTGGCTTTTTATTTTCGTCTTCAAAAATTTGAATTTTTAATTTTGATTTTGACGGTTATTTCGGTTTTGACTTTGGAAATGATAAACACGTCAATTGAAAGAATTTTAGATTTACTTCATCCGGAAAAGCATCCGGAAATTAAAATAATCAAAGACATTTCCGCGGCCGCGGTTTTGCTGGCCGCTTTGGGGGCGCTGGTAATCGGCTTAAAAATTTTCATTCCTTACGTTTTTTAGCTGCCTCGCCGAGCAAGGCTTGTAAAAGTTTAAGATTCGTGTTATTATAAAACAAGAAAGATTAACTTGCAGTACCTTTAAAAACGAAAGGATGGGAAAAATGTTTAATTCGGAAGATCCGACAACCAAACAGATGCTGAATTATATTAAAACTCATTGGCCGGAAATGGTTGAGAATCCGTTGGAATTAGAAACGGAAGAGGGCCTGATTAAACTCAGCCAGAAAGCGAATCTGCTATTGGAAGAATCGGGAAAAAAGATGCAGGAAAAGGTTGAGGTCGTAAAAAAAGGTTTAAAGGAGAATCAGATTCTCACGGAGAATTTGTCAAAGCGTTTGATTGTTTTCAATGGCGGACTGAAAAATTTGCAAAGCTCTTTGGAAGTGCTCTGGCTTGAACTTCAAATGGTTCGCCCTCCAAAAAATAGCGCGTAAAATATGCATAAAAAGTCCGACCAGCTCGGACTTTTATTTCGCCGGCCGGAATATTATAATGAAAGAGAAAGCAAATTGTTTGCCGACCTAGCTCAACGGCAGAGCAACGGTATCGTAAACCGTAGGTTCCGGGTTCAAGTCCCGGGGTCGGCTCCGAGATTGATTTTTTTTGTTCGCCGTGTTAATTTATGATTGCCATGACCGAGTTAAAGAAGAAAATTGAAGAATTGGAAGGTCGGCTCCGACTTTTGTCGGACCGTCTTTGACCTGCCAACGATTTTAAACGAAATAAAGCAATTGGAAGCGAAAACCGTCGCTCCCGATTTCTGGCAGGACACAAATCAAGCTCAAAAAGTCAGCCAGCGGCTCGGGGATTTGAAAGAAGAACTCGCCGGCTGGCAGAAAGTTGAGCAGAATTATTTGAATTTCAAAGAGGAGTTCGCGGAACTTGAAAAACTTGAAGAAAGCGAAGAAAAAGAAAGCCTGAAGAAGGGTTTGGAGAAAGAATTTTTTAACCTTGAAAAAGAAATCATCCGGCAGGAAACGAAGACGTTTCTCGGCGGAAAACACGACAAGGGCGGCGCTATGCTTTCGGTTTATTCCGGGGCCGGAGGCCGCGACGCCGAGGATTGGGCCGCGATGCTTTTAAGAATGTACGGCCGGTACGCCGAATTAAGGGGCTGGTCCGCGTCTTTTCTGCACGAATCGCCGGGAGAAGAAGGCGGCCTCAAAAGCGCGACCCTGCACATTGACGGCAAGTACGCTTACGGGTTTTTGAAGGGCGAGGCCGGGGTTCATCGTCTGGTTCGGATTTCGCCTTTTTCCGCCCAAAAATTGAGGCACACGTCTTTCGCGAGAATTGAAATCCTGCCGGACTCGGTTGAAGAGCATGAAATTGAAATCAGAAACGATGATTTGCGGGTTGACACTTTCCGCTCTTCCGGTCCGGGAGGACAGAACGTGAATCGCCGCGAGACCGCGATTCGGATAACGCACTTGCCGACCGGCTTGGTTGCCGCTTGCCAGAGCGAACGGTCCCAATTGCAGAACAGGGAGCGGGCAATGAAGCTTTTGAGAAGCAAACTGTACAATTTGCAAAAAGAAAAAGAAGCCGCGGAGCTTCAAAAATTAAAAGGAAAAACGGTTTCGGCCGGCTGGGGCAATCAGATCAGATCGTACGTTCTTCATCCGTATAAAATGGTAAAGGACTTGAGAACCGGCATGGAGAGCGCGAGGCCGGAAGACGTCTTGGACGGCAAGCTGGACGAATTTATTGAGGCGGAGTTAAAGGGCTTAACTTAAACATCGGCATGATTTTTTTTGATAACATAACAAAAATGTACGGTCAGAATATGCTGGCGCTTGATAACGTGACTTTGCGGGTCAAGCAGGGCGAATTTGTTTCGCTGGTCGGCCGTTCGGGCGCCGGCAAATCAACTTTGCTGAAGCTTTTGATCGCCGAGGAGAGACCGACTTTCGGCAAGATTTTTTTTGAAAATGACGACGTGCATTCTTTAAGATCAAACCGGCTACCGTTTTTGAGGCGCAGAATCGGGGTGGTTTTTCAGGATTTGAAGCTTTTGAGCATGAAAACCGTTAAAGAAAATATCGGCTTCGTCATGGAGGTGGCCGGCAAGGGAAAAGAAGAGATTGACCGCGACGTGCCTCAAATTCTGGATTTGGTCGGCCTTTCTTCCAAATTCGACAACTTTCCGCACGAACTTTCCGGAGGCGAAAAACAGCGGGTCGCCATCGCCCGTGCCCTGGCTCACAGGCCGGACGTGATTATCGCCGACGAGCCGACAGGCAATTTGGATCCGCTCAACACATGGGAAATCATCGGCTTGCTGACGAAGATAAACGAATTGGGAACCACGATTCTTTTGGCCACGCACGACAAGGAAGTAATCAACAGTTTGGAACGTCGGGTCGTCAGTCTGGACAACGGCAAAATAATAAGGGACGAAGAAAAAGGAAAATACGTATTATAAAATAAAATTTTTAATTTATGTTACTGAATTTTCAAAGAATTATAAAATCGGGAGCGGTGAGTTTTTGGCGCAACGTCTGGCTGTCAACCGCGGCGGTCGCGATTATGGTTTTGAATTTGTTCGTGATCAGCAGTTTTTTGCTGGGGAACGTGGTTGCCGATTCCCTTTTGAACAGTTTGGAGAATAAAATTGACATCAGCGTTTATTTCAAACAAGACACCGAGGAGAAAGACATTCTGAGCGTCAGGTCCGAGTTGATGTCTTTGGGCGAAATTAAAGACGTTAATTACGTTTCGGCTGACGAAGCGCTGTCGCAATTTAAGGAAAGGCATAAAGGCAATTCCATTTTGCTTCAGTCCCTGGAAGAAGTCGGAGACAATCCTTTTGAAGCCGCTCTTAGCGTTAAAACCAAGCAGGCGTCCCAGTACGAAGCCGTCAGTTTATTTTTGGAGAACGGAAAATATAAAAATTTGATTGACGGCGTTGATTTCCGGCAAAATCAGGCGATGATAGACAAGCTGACTTACATCGTTGGCGCCAGCCGCAAAGTCGGCGGCGTGGTCAGCTTGACGTTCATTTTCATCGCGGTGCTGGTAACGTTCAACACCATCCGGCTCGCCATTTTTTCCGCCAAAGAAGAAATTTCGGTTATGCGGCTGGTCGGAGCGAGCAATTGGTTTATTCAGGGGCCTTTTATGGTTGAGGGGATTTTGTACGGTCTGGTCGCTTCGCTGGTAACGATGCTGATTTTCGCGCCGGTTTTGAGCAACATCGCTCCTTATTTGTATAATTTCACTCAAAGCGTTGATATCTGGCAATATTTTAAAGATAATTTTTGGGCGCTTGCCGCGCTTCAGACCGCGATCGGTGTCTCCCTTGGAACGCTGAGCAGTTTCATCGCCATAAGGAGATATTTGAAAGTATAGCCGCATTTGCCGTTTTCATTCGGGGATCGTCTAATGGCCCGCCTCGACGAGCTGAGCTCGTCTCAGCGAGGCGGGTAGGACTCCTATGTTTCTTGTATACGTTCTTAAGAGTGCGGTTGCTTCAAAAAGTTATGTAGGTTTAACCGATGATTTACAACGGCGAATACACGAACATAATTCCGGCAAGCATTTTTATACGAGACGACATAAGCCGTGGGTAGTGATCTATAAAGAACAGTTTGATACTTTCGCAGACGCGAAGGATAGAGAAAAGTACTTTAAGTCAACAAGTGGGCGCAGGTTTTTAAAAAAAGTATTTGATTGCACAAACATTAAGTAATAATTCGGGGATCGTCTAATGGTAGGACGTTGCGCTCTGGACGCAAAAATTGGGGTTCGAATCCCTGTCCCCGAGCACTGACTTGAATTAACAG
>Ga0155191_119_pt1 | contig 19727 bp, 20 predicted proteins | sample RifCSPhighO2_02_FD_106159 | JGI IMG/M metagenome (GOLD analysis project Ga0155191, IMG submission 106159) | Candidatus Azambacteria bacterium RIFCSPHIGHO2_02_46_12
CTTTGTATTCTCCGCCAACCGCGATTTTCCGAAGAATTTCTTTTACGATCAAATCCTGATTTTGAAAGTCGTCAATCGTTCCGCGAAAAGCGTCCTGGACTTCCAAAAAGATTTTTCCGGTTTCGGCCGGATTCAAATAAGCCAGCCGAACCCCCAAACCGGCCTCGCTCTTGCCGCTGGTTTTGGAAGCCGACATTCCTTCTTCAAGAAAGTAGGCAATACCGCTTTCAATTGTCGCGCCGAAATTCAAGGCAAACTTGCCGTAATCGCCTTTTGTCAGTTGTTTTGACTCAATGTAATTTGCCGCGAGGCGAGCCACAATCGCGTCGCGGGGGAAAAGTTTCGTGCCAAGGTCCTTGATGTCAAAATGCATCATTGTCAGGTCGGTTTCCGCGCCTAATTTTTTGCCTCCCAGCCGCAAACTGCCCCTGACCGCGTTCAGGTTTTCCAAAGAATTGTAAACATTGCCCGAGTTCTGATAATTGATGTAGTAAAGTCCAATATTATCGCGGTCGAACTTGATTTCTTTCATTTCCGGCCCGAATTTTATTTCCAATTTTCTTTCTTTTTGAATTTCTCCCGTTTCCAATCTTTCCGAAAGCCCTTTGCCGATTTCCTCAAATCCCGCCGCTTTTTCCATCGTCTCCTGGGCGTAGCTTTTTACCGGAAACAAAACCTCTTTCGTGTCTCCGACAAAAGAATTGAAAAGCGCGATTTCTTTGTTTCTCCGTTCTATGACTCCCATGGCTTCTTTATAGTTTGAAGTTCCGGTTGGAATCACGTTGTTGTAATCAACAAATACAATTTCTTTTTTCCCTTGATTTTCAACCATTGCTCCCATCCACACGTGTTCTGTCTTTGAAGTAAAGCCGTTCTGGAGCCACGCCTCCACGCCGAGCCGTTCCGCGGCTTTGACCATAAAGGTATGAATATTGCCGCAAATTCCCGAAGGTTTGTTGGAATGAAGAGCTTGAAACATTTCTTCGTCCGAGATTTCAACATGCTTGTCGTTTTTGAGCATGTCGTAGTTGTAGGTTCTGGCCAGATCGTTTCCGAGCCATTGCAACGCGAGCAATTTTTGTTTGTCGTTGAGTTCGGACGCGTGCTCTTTTAAAGTATTAAAGAATTCCTGCGCTGAAAGTCGAAATAAGCCTAACATGTATACGCTTTCGGCTTCGCTTCTTTCACCTAACGAAAGGTCTTTGTAAAATTTCGGATTCTGTTGTTCCTGACTCCCGAACTCAAGGTTGTAAAGATTGATATCTTCCGCCTCAAATTCCTTCTTGGCAATATAAGGCGCCTCATAACTGACATTTATTTCGTTCACGACTTTTTTCCAGTCAAACGGCGTTTCAAGCCGCGGCTGTTCTTTTAAAACAAACTCCGCCGTCGGCTCGGCCGGAATTTCTTTTGGCGTGTATTTTTTGCTCTCCTGCGCCCAGGCCATTTCCGTGAATAAAGTAGAGGCCTCAAGGAGCAAAGCAAAAGCCGCGACAGCTTTTGCTCGTCGGCTTTTTTCAAGAATTTTGCCCGGCAGATTTTCCAAAACCTCCGCCGCTTTCGCGAAAATCGAACGTTCCCCCTCTTTTAAGGATTCAATGGGCTGTTCTAATCGCGCCTCCCTTTTTTCCGGCCTCTCAAATTTAGATTGCTTAAATTCAGGATTCATGTTTTAGGTCGTTTATCATTTGTGATAATTTTTTTTCTTCTTCGCTTAAAATATTCGCCAGCTTTGCCGGATTTGGGTTCGAGGCAAGGTCCAATTTCGCGGCAAGAATGTCTTTAAAAGCCGGCAGATATTCCGGAAATCCCTTAAAAGCTAAAAAAAGCGTTTGCCGCTCCGGCGGGTTTAACCGCGCCAAAAACGAAAAAAGCCGCTCGATTTCCTCGGCCGAAAAACCGCGTTCCTCGCAAATTTTTTGCAGTTCTTCCCGCATGAATTTATATTACAATAGCTTGTTTAAATGTGCAATTAAAAAAAACCGACGAGTCGTCGGTTTTTTAGATTTAAATTTACCATCCGAAATGTTCGCGAATGCACTCCAAGTCCTTTTCAATGTATTTTTTCATGCAGTCCGCGATTGCTTTCAGGTGATTTATTGTTTCGGCGTCAAAGCAGGGAATCGCGTTCGTTTTGATGTGCTCTATGGTCGTGACGGACAATGAAAACGTTGAATGCGTGACGGGCGGCTCGGCTATCGTGTGAAACCAGTTTTCAAAAGAATTTTCGTGCCACTTTTCGCCGTGATCCGACACAAAACGCAGGGTAACCAGCCCCTGCACCGGCGCTCTGACGGCGTCGGGAAGTTTTTCGCCGAATCTTTCAAAAATCTTGGCCGTCTCTTTGTTTGTCCGATAAATGCGCTCTCCGCCGCCTCCGCCCTCCAAGTAAGTTTCAACCCCCGCTTCGCCGCTTAAATATTCGGCCACGGCGGCAATAAACTCAAACAGAACGACTCTGGACATGGAAGGCAGGTACTTTTTACCTTCGTCGGAGGCAAAATATAAAATTGCCTCCACAATTCTTTTTTCACGCCGCGCTTGATCCAAAATATTCACTCCGCCTCCTTTGCTCATTATTTTTTTGAGCGTGACGCAGTGGTAATACCCATCGTCTGCGCCTTGTTTCAGATCAACCTCTGCGATTACTTCTGCTACGAGTTGATCGTTTTCGTAAACAAGGGCGCGCGCGGGACGTTTGGAAACTGCTGTTTCAGATTCAATTTCTATTCTGATAGCCACAAAATCTCCTTTTTAAAAGAACCCCGTCCAAATTATACATAATTCGCCTCAAAGCGCAAGATTTGCCGAATTTGAAAAGATATTGTATTGTTAACAATTGAAAGGAGGCGTGCCTGAGTGGTTGACTTAAAACTTTTCGTATGTTACACTAACTTTATAATATGCGAGTCAAATTATCAAAAGCGAGTTTAAAAAAATTATTTAATGCAGTATTAGAGAAACATAAAAGTTGGAAAAATGCCGCAATTACAAGCGGGGTTTCGACGAGAACATTAAGAGATTGGAGGCAAGGTAAATATTCTATACCTTTCAAGGTCTTCAAAAGATTTAGGGTCGCTTCAGGGCTTCATGAAGATGAATTATCGCCCATTTTTCTTTCCGACTTTTGGCACATTAACGATGCGGCAAAGAAAGGGGCGCTTGTGAGGATGCGGTTGCATGGCAATTTCGGAACTCCAGAGGGAAGAAAACGAGGTGGGTTTGCGTCATTAATAACTCACGCTAAGAAGCAGACTGATTTTAAAGTTTTAAAGAATATAAATGAGCCGCGTTATTCACAAAAATTTGCTGAATTCATGGGTATCCTGTTTGGTGACGGTCATGTATCAAAATACCAAGTAAGTATTACAACGAATTCCAAAACAGACAAAGCACACGCATTATTTATCAAAGAACTTATTAAGGATTTATTTGGTATTTCAGCAAAGTTAAAATATTATGCAAATGAAAATACGGTTGTCGTTGTGGCTTCTTCTAAAGCGTTGGCTGAGTTTCTCAATCGTCATGGTATGCCTGTTGGCAACAAACTGCAGAAAGGTCTTTCAATACCAATTTGGATATTAAGCAACGCTTTGTATCAAAAAGCTTTTATCCGAGGACTGTTTGACACCGATGGCTGTATTTATGTAGACGTCCATAAAATAAATAAAAAAATTTATAAACATTTTGGTTTAGCAATAACAAGCTATGCTGAAGAGTTGTTAAACGACGTGATAAAGATGCTTCAAAGTTTGGGTTTTTCACCGACTCATAGAACTTCACAGAAATCGCTATTTATTCGCAAACAAGACGAGATCGTCCGTTTCTTTCAAGAAATAGGGACAAATAACCCAAAGCATTATAAACGGTATTTAAATGGAGGGATACCGAAGCGGCCATAACGGGGCGGTCTCGAAAACCGCTGTCCTCGCAAGAGGCACGTGGGTTCGAATCCCACTCCCTCCGCCAGATTACCAAGTTCGAACCACGATAAAATAAGTGGTTTTGGACAACAAAAAGCCGATTTCGTTGAGAAATCGGCTTTTTGTATTATTTTAAAACCGGTGATATAATATAATCCCTTGAGAAGTCGGATAAAATCGAATAGCTCTTGAGAAAAGCCCCTGACCCGTTTCCGTTTCTCATTTCATATTTCGCTGGTATATTAATGGCGCAAAAATCTTACTATGCTGTACAAAACATTTTTAAAAAATTTAAACCGATGCCCGTTTTGTGAGCCAAAAGACAGAATCATAAAGGAAAATAAAAGAGCGTATTTGACCTATGCCATTGCTCCGTATCACAAGCATCATTTGCTCGTGATTCCAAAAAAGCATGACCATGCCATACTGGATATTCGGAAAAATGAAATGGCGGACATCACGGCGCTTATAAGATATGGCTTATCGTTGCTTCACAAGCTCGGCTATCATAATTGTTCCGTTTTGGCGCGCGAGGGCAAGATCGGCAAAATCAAAAGCATAGAGCATATGCATTATCACGTTGTTCCCGCTGTGGCGCTCGGCGATCTGGATCATTATGGCAAGCAAAGAAAAGTCATAACGCGAAAAGAGATAAATAAAATTTTGAGCGATTTCAAAAAGGCGTACGGGCTGCGAAAAATGCCGGAAAAGCATTGGAAAAAGAATTAGAAAAACGAAAACGAATTCAGGAGCCTTTTTATAAAAAACACCCAAAGCATCCTTTCAGCTCTTCAACTTTGCCGCCATCGCAGTGTGAATAAATCGCGCCCGTTCAGGCGAGCTTCAAATAATTCGCAAAGGCAAAAGAAATTTTTTCATAAATTGATAATCGCAAATGTCTCTAAAAGAATTAAAACGTTTTATTATTGTCCACGGCGAGAAACCGTATAAAGAATGTCAACCGCATCAGGAATTTTTTAAAAGACTCGAAAAAGCAATCGAACTTGCTGATAAAAAAACCGTTGATGGAATTATGGTAAGTGGCGGAACAACCAGGAAAAATTGTCCGGCTGAAGCTTCGTTTGGCGCGAAATACCTGCAAAAGAGTGTTGAGATACCAGTTTTTGTTGAAGAGAATTCTCGCACCACAATTGAAAATATCAAGTTCACGAAAGAAATGCTCATTGGTTGCTCATTAGAAAGAGTGATAGTCATAAGTAGTAAAAAAAGATTATTTCGTCTTCGATATCTTTATGGTCGGTTATGGCGTGAGACACGAGATAAGATTGAGTTTGTGGGTGTGCCCGATTCATATGGTATTTATTTTTACTTTCTAGAATTATTATACTTTGTATATTCAATTTTTGATGTCAATGAATGCTTTCTCCCGCGTCTTGCTAAAAAACTTTTCAGAAATGGTTGATGTTTTTTGATTGGCGGAGCGCCGCGTGAGTCGCATTGTGAGGATGCGGAAGATGATATTGGGCACCGCGGGGTTAATTGTTTCGGACAATAAAACCGACGAAGTCGCCGAAACAGGACAGGAAACCGCGACAACCGAAACAAATGCGGAAGCAAAAACTTATTATGTCAAATCGGGCGCGCGCAAATCAAAAAAAGTGAAGAAAACTTTTTTGCGGGGTGGCGAGCGTCAGCGAGCGGCGGCGGGGCGGTTCAGTCCTCGTCCGGATGCTCGTCAAAGTAGGTTTGGATTTTAACCAAAAGGTACCACCAATTATCAAAAAAGCCGATAAGTGATTATCGGCGAATTAATTGTAATTCGGGAGCGTAATAGTATTCGTTCCTTTTTTCTTTGCAGTGGGGACACTTAAACTCGATTTCGTACAGGTAAACATGGCCATTGACTCTTTTTTCTTTGCCTCCAAGCCACTTTACTTCGTATTCGTAATCGGACGGTTTTGGGCCGAGTATCTTCACGATTCTTCCTGAAAAGACGTATACTTCACCCATCAGCCCGCATATGCGCGGCTCGATATTGCGCACCTTGTCTCCGATTACAAACGCTTTCTTTTCGCGCGTTCTTTTTTCGCATCGCGCCGCTGTTTTCTTGTTCGGATATTTTGTTCCGCACACCGAACACATGTAAAAAGTTTTTCTCTGCACAACTTGTTTCATTTTCCTTGCCCTCCAGTGCTTGCGCTATTAATGAGCTATATAAAAGATACATTTATTGCTCAAGCAAGTCAACACACATTATGCGCAAACTTGCAATCATCGGCGAATAAGTTTAATCTTGGGATGAGAAGAATTCGCTCTGTCGGGCGATAAGGGCGTCCGGTCAGTCATTTGACCGGACGCTTTGGCACCTTAAAAAAAGGAGAAACGGAATGCAAATATTTTTGATATGTCCGGTGCGCGGAATTACGGATGAAGAAAAAAACGCCATTGTGCGCTATGTTCTGAATTTGGTAAGGTCGGGGCACATGGTCCATTGGCCCCCGAGAGACACCGACCAAAACGACTCCGTCGGATTGCGCATCTGCCAGGACAATCGCCAGGCAATCGAAGATGCCGAGGAGATTCATGTTTGGTGGAACGAGAAATCCCAAGGTTCTCTTTTTGATCTTGGCATGGCGTTTGCTTTGAGAAAAAAGATTGTTCTTGTTAATTTTGATTCTGTCCGTCAAACTCCGCGAAAAAGTTTTAACAACGTTCTTCTGAGAATCGGAGTGGACCGTCTTGCCGAAGCAACCGGCGGCCGCCTTCATTGGAACGATCCCGGTATGGATGCCCTTGAGCAAGGGTGGAAGGACTTCCCGCTCGGCACTCGGGTTGAAGTCAGGACAGCCGGCGATATTTGGCGGACGGGAACGGTCGTTGAAACGCTCAACGAGAACGAACGGGGAATAGCGGTCAAGTGCGACGAGAGGTGGCACGACAATCTTGAGTTCTACGACGGTTGCGGCGCCACTGTCATGGTCTTTATGAACACGCGCCGCGGCATCCTTTCCAACATCCGCAGAATAGTTTCCAAGAAGTAAACGCGCGACAACGGGGCGGGCAAGAGTAATCTTCCCGCCCTTTTATTTTTTTGTTATAATACTGGTATTATGAAAAAATCTTTATTTCTCGTCGCAATCGCGATAACTGTCGTCATAATTGCCGGCGGCTTGTGGTTTTTTTTCGCCCCAGTCTCGCCAGTCGAACAAATGCCGGCCCCGGACAATTCATCCCAAGCACCCCTCCCAGAACCCGCGCCGGCTCTTTCGCCGTCGGAGTCAGTTTCGATAATTATCAGAAGTTTTGCTTTTGAACCGGGTGATGTCACTATTAAAAAAGGGACGACTATCGCATGGACTAATCGCGACAGCGTAGACCACGCCGTTACAGGCGACAACGACAGCATGCTTAACAGCCCCGTTCTCAAACAAGACCAAAATTTCAGTTTTACTTTTACCTTGCCGGGCGAGTTCTACTATCACTGCGCGATTCATCCTTCCATGAAAGGAAAGGTGACGGTGATAGAATGATGATTATGAAAATCAATTACCGGGCGACGTTAAAACAACTGGCAATCATTATGCTGGTCATTGTCATCGGCACTTTTTTTGATTTTTTTGCTCATAACGCGAGTCCGCGTTTCGCGGTGCCCGGGGAATATTTTATCAACAAAATTATCTACGGCTCCCTTTTTGGATTGATTATTTTCAAAATTTTGCGCAATTACCTTAAAGTAACCAGTCCTGGCCGCCTGGCTCTTTGGATGTCTCTCGGCGTGGCGGTAATCCTCCAAACCAAATATTTTCTGCAAGGGTATGATTTGTTCTTTGTCGGTTTGTTTATGATTCTTCATTTTTTCATTTTCCTGGCGCCGGCTTATTTGTTGTTTGTCAAAAATCGTTCTATGCTTATGGAATAATATTTTTTGTTTTAATATTCAATCAAAAAACCGATTTTCAAGAATCGGTTTTTAAATTTGGAAAATCGGACGGCGCGAATTGCGCGCGGTGTTTATCCCTCATTGCCGCCAGTTTCCGGGTCTTTCTCGTTTTTAATAATTCGCCAGTGGTATAAGTATAAAGGCAAACCGACGATAATCATTGCCAGAGCCTCGGCCGCCTCTCTTTGTCTTTGAGAAGTCCGCTGGTTTTTTTGATATTCTTCAACTTCTTCTTTGCCCGGCTGTTGGAGTTCCGTTTCTTGTCCTTCGGGAACCGGCGGCTTTACCGGTCTTGCCATCGGATACTCGTAATAAATGTCGGCTTTGGTAAAAACGAAAGTTTTTAGCGTCAGTCCGACCAATTTTACGCACCCGACGGTAATTAAAACCAAACCGATCAGGGCGAATAAATAAAGATAAATTTTTCGGATTAATGGATATTTGGTCATAATTTAAATATACTTATAATAATCAACGCGGTCAATCATCCTTTTTATAACGCGGTTTTTTTGCTAAAATATGAATATGCCAAATAAACAAATATTTTCCATCGGAGTTGACGTCGGTGGGTCAAAAATAAACGCCATGCTTTTTGATTTGAGAAAAAATGAAATCGTTCGGCGGCAAACCATCGCGACCCCAAAAAAGAAAAAAAAGCTGCTCAATCAATTGATTCAATTGATTGAGAACGTCATTGCCGGCGTTCCAAAGTCGCGAATTGCCGGTATCGGTCTTGGTATAGCAGGGGAGATTGATTTTCAAAAGGGAATTTTGCTGAACTCCCCGAATTTGAAGTTTTTGAACGGGACGCGGCCGGCTCGGACTGTTGAAAAATATTTCAAATTAAAAACCGGGATGGACAACGACGCCAATTGTTTCGCTCTGGCCGAGGCACGGCTGGGAGCGGGGCGAAGTTTTAAAAATGTTGTCGGCATTACTTTGGGCACCGGCGTCGGCGGCGGAATTGTCATTAACGGTTCTCTTTATCACGGCGCTTTTGGTTCGGCCGGAGAGGTCGGCTGGATGATTCTTGACGGTACGCGGACTTTTGAGGACTTGGCCTCTGAAAAGTTTATTAAAAGCATTTCTCATGAATCGCCGATAAATCTTGAGGCCAAAGCAAGGCGGGGCGATAAAAAGGCCTTAAAGGTCTATGAAACTCTTGGGACCAATCTTGGTTTGGGAATCGCCAATATCGTTAATGTTATGGACCCGGAACTTATTATTTTAGGCGGCGGACTGGCGAGCGCGGCCGGTCTTTTTTTGCCGCAGGCAAGGAAAATGGCCAAAAAATATATCATCTCTCCGCTCAGCCGACGGAAACTTAAAATTGTTCTCGCCAAACTGGGCAAAAACGCCGGCGCTGTCGGCGCGGCTCTGCTGTGCCAATAGCAATAAACTCGCGTTGTATTGATTTTTCAAAAATGTTAAAATGAATAGCGATGAAAGTATTAATGTTCGGGTGGGAGTTTCCGCCCCATAATAGCGGCGGTCTGGGGGTCGCCTGCCATGGTTTGACCAAAGCCCTGAGCAATCAGGGAGCGGAGATTGTTTTCGTTCTTCCAAAAAAAATCAAAATCGAAAAAACTTTTTTTAAAATAAAATTTGCGAATTCAAAGCCCTTAAAAATCATTTCGATCGATTCTTCTTTAACTCCTTATCTTTCTTCCCATCAATACTCAAGAAACGAAGAAAAGGCGGGTGCTCTTTACGGCCGGAACTTGTTTGAGGAGGTAAATCGCTACGCGCGATTGGCCAAGCGTGTCGCCGCTTCCGAGCCGCACGACGTAATTCACGCTCACGACTGGCTGACTTTTCCGGCTGGCATGGAGGCAAAAAAAAATTCAAAAAAACCGCTCGTCGCGCACGTTCACGCCACGGAATTTGACCGAACCGGCGGCTTGAACGTCAATCAAAAGGTCTATGATATAGAACGGGCCGGTTTGGGGGCGGCCGACAAAATAATCGCCGTAAGCAATTACACGAAAGACAAAATTGTTTCTCATTACGGCATTGACCCGAATAAAATAGAAGTCGTTCATAACGCCGTTGATCCGGACGACTGGCAATCCGGCGGAAAAGATGAGCATCCAAGCCGCACCCAGCGTGGCGCTGAAATCGCGGAACTTAAGAAAAAGAATAAAATCGTTTTGTTTATCGGCCGTTTGACTCTTCAGAAAGGGCCGGATTATTTTTTGTCCGCGGCCAGAAAAGTCGTTGATTATTATCCCGACGTTTTGTTCGTCTTCGCCGGCTCCGGGGACATGGAGAGAAAATTGATAGAAGGCGCGGCATGGCTCGGTTTGGCCGACAAGGTGAAGTTTGTTGGATTTTTAAGAGACGCCGAATTGGAAAAGCTCTACCGCGCGGCCGATCTTTTCGTGATGCCTTCTGTTTCCGAGCCGTTCGGAATCGCGCCGCTTGAGGCCTTAACCTGCGGCACGCCGGTTTTGATTTCAAAACAGTCCGGAGTGGCGGAAACGCTGAAGCATTGTTTGAAAGTTGATTTTTGGGACATTGACGAGATGGCGAACAAAATTTTGTCGGTTTTAAAATACGGCCCGCTTCGGGAACATTTAAAAGAGCAAGGCGGCCGCGAGGTCGGCAAATTCAGCTGGCAGGAAGCCGCCGCGCGTTGTCTCGGGATTTATAAAGGATTAACAACCGTTTGAACTTTTTGTTATTAGTCATTAGTTATTTATATGCCTTCCGTTTGTTTCTATTTTCAAGTTCACCAGCCGTATCGGGTAAAAAAATACCGGATTTTTGACATTGGCCGCGACTCTCTTTATTTTAACGATTCCTCGGAAAGCAATTTAAACAATATAAAGGTGCTGAAAAAAGTCGCCGAAAAATGCTATTTGCCGGCAAATAATTTAATTCTGGAACTTTTGAAAAAATATCCGAAATTCAGGGCAAGCTATTCTTTTTCCGGCGTTTTTTTGGATCAGCTTGAAGAGCATCTGCCCGAGGTTTTGAAGTCGTTTCAGGAACTTGTTAAAACCGGCAGGGTTGAGGTTTTAGCCGAGACATATTATCACTCCCTGGCCTTTTTACATTCAAAAGATGAGTTTAAAAGGCAAGTCAAAAAACACGGCCAAAAAATTCAGAAACTTTTCGGCGTGAAGCCCAAGATTTTCAGAAACACCGAGCTGATTTACAATAATGAACTCGCGCGAGAAGTTGAAAAAATGGGTTACAAAGGAATCTTGGCCGAAGGCGCGGATCATGTTCTTGACTGGCGGAGTCCGAATTTTGTTTACAAACCCAAGGGCGCGAAAAAAATCAAACTTTTGCTGAAAAATTACCGTCTTTCCGACGACATCGCTTTCCGCTTCTCAAGCCGCGAATGGCGGGATTGGCCATTGACCGCCCCGAAGTTCAGCCAATGGATCTCGGCAATCAACGGAAACGGCCAGACCGTCAACTTGTTCATGGATTACGAGACATTTGGCGAGCATCAATGGAGCGATACCGGAATTTTTGAATTTCTCCGCCATCTGCCCGAAGAAATTTTAAAAAATCCTGACAATGATTTTAAAACGCCTTCGGAAGTTGTTAAAAACTATCCGGCGGTCGCGGAATTGGACGTTCACAATCCGGTTTCCTGGGCCGACATTGAACGCGATCTTTCGGCCTGGACAGGTAATATCCTCCAGCAGTCGGCCTTGAAAAGCGTTTATGATTTGGAGAAAGCGGTTTTAAAGACAAAGAAAAAAAATCTGATTGACGCCTGGGGGCGGCTCCAAACCTCGGATCACTTTTACTATATGTGCACCAAGTGGTTTGCCGACGGCGACGTTCATAAATATTTCAATCCCTACGACTCGCCTTACGACGCGTTTATAAATTATATGAACGTGTTAAGCGATTTTAAATTAAGATTAAATAATTAATAAAAAGCAAACAATGAACAGTCCGGCTGTTGATTGTTTGCTTTAATAATAAATATGGTCAAAAAACCAAAAAAATCAGTCAAAAAAACGGCAAAAAAAACGGTGAAAAAATTACCTCTCGTTAACGCCGAAGACCAGTGCCGCTTCTGGGTTTGCGACGACCAGATTTTGTCAAACTTGAAGGATTTAGCCGGCGCTTTAGGCCGGATGAGCGATGAAATCTACCGCTATCACGCCAATCCGGAAAAAAACGATTTTGCCAAATGGGTTGACGAGGTTTTGCAAGACAAAATCCTCTCCGCCTATCTTTTGAAAGCCGAAAGCAGACAGGAGGCGGAAAAAACGGTTCAAGATCGCTTAAAAGTTTATGCCTAACATGAATCACGAAATCAAGCCACAGGCGGATTATTTGTTTGAGGTCTCATGGGAAGCGGCCAATAAGGTCGGCGGGATTTATACCGTGCTTCAAACAAAAGCTCGGCGGATGCTTGAATATTATTCGGAGAACTATTTTTTAATCGGCCCTTATTTTATTGACAGAGTAAAGGGGGAATTTGAAGAAAAGGCGCCGCCCGAGGAAATCAAAAAGGTTTTTGACGAGCTGGAGAAGCGGGGAATTCGCGGCCATTTCGGATCATGGCTGATTGAAGGGGAGCCGAAAATCATTTTGCTTGATTTTGTGAATTTCCTCAAAGAAACCGACCAAATCAAAACCGAACTCTGGCTTGATTACAAAATTGATTCTTTGGCCGCTTCGTCGGATTTCAACGAGCCGGTTGTCTTTTCCAAAGCCGCCGGAATGCTGATTGAAAAGCTGGCCGGGGAATTCAAAAATAAAAAAATCGTCGCTCATTTTCACGAATGGTTGGCCGGAGCCGGTTTGCTGCATCTCGCGAAAAATCGCCGAAACTATCCTTTTTTAAAAACCGTTTTTACGACGCACGCCACGGTTTTGGGAAGGTCTTTGGCCAATTTGAACGCCGACATTTACGCCGAACTTAAAAACATCGCGCCGGATTCCGAGGCGGCGCGTCTGAACGTTCAGGCAAAGCATCTTTTGGAAAAAGCCGCGGCGAAAAACGCCGATATTTTCACGACCATCAGCGAAATCACGGCGATTGAGGCCGAAAAAATCTTGGGCCGCAAGCCGGACATTCTTTTACCCAACGGCCTGGACATGGAGAAGTACCCGAGTTTTGAGGACGTCAGCATCAAACATCGTCTCCAGCGCGACCGGATTCGCGAATTCATCCTTTATTATTTTTTCCCTTATTACAGTTTTGACGTTAAAAATACCCTGTTTTATTTCACCGCCGCCCGGTACGAGTTCCACAATAAAGGCATTGATTTGTTCGTTCGGGCACTCGGTGCGCTTAACGAAAAGTTGAAAGAGGAAAAAAGCGGCAAGACGATAATCGCTTTTTTTTGGATTCCTTCTGGCATCAGGGGAATCAAGCCGGAAATTCTTGAAAACAGGGAAATTTTCCGGGACGTTAAAGATGAGCTTATGGAGGCGGAGGGCAAAATCGAGGAGAACATTCTTTATTCTTTGTTTGAAGGGCACAAGTTGAGCGAAGAAGAATTATTTGAAAAAAGTTTTATCGTTGACATGAAGAAAAAATTATTGAAGCTGCGGAAGAAAGGACTGCCTTCGCCGTCAACTCACGAATTGGCGGATCCGAACGACGCGATTTTAAAATCCTTTGAAGAAAACGCTCTTTTGAACAGGGAAGAAGACAGGGTAAAGGTTATATTTTATCCGATTTATCTGACCGGAAACGACGGACTTTTGAATCTCACTTATCAGGAGGGTTTGCAGGGCTGCCATCTCGGCGTTTTTCCGTCTTTTTACGAGCCGTGGGGCTATACGCCGCTTGAGACGGCGGCCTTGGGAGTGGCTTCGGTAACGAGCGATCTGGCCGGTCTCGGCAGGTTTTTTATGCCGGACATCGAGCAAAAAAAATATCCCGGAATTTTCGCGGTGAAAAGATTCGGCAGGAGCGACGATGAGGCGGCGCGCGATCTGGCCGGGATTTTGCATTCTTACAGCCGGCTTACGAGGGAGGAGAGGATTGAAAATAAAATCGCGACAAGAAAATTGGCCGGCCGGGCCGATTGGAAGGTTTTAATCACCGAGTATGTTTCGGCCCATAATCTGGCGCTTGGGAAATGAGAATTATTCACTCTTTTAAAAATTTCAAAATAGAAAAGAAAGCCGAAGCCAACCTCGGCTTTCTTTTAACAAATCCGCTCGGCGATTTTTTGTGGTTTGGGACTGTCGGCCCCGCGAGCCGTTTTCAGGGGTGGTTTGTTTCGTCGGAGGCAAAGCCGTACAGAATAATTGAGAACATCGCTTTGGTTGACGCGAATGGCGGCGAAATTTCCGATTTTTCTGAAATTGAAAACAATCTTTTTGGCGTTTCGCGGAAAAGCGCGGCCGGCCGGGAAACCTTTTTCCTGCCGAGAAATTGTCATTCGCTGGTTTATGAAACCGATTCAAAAAATAAAGTCCGTCTGACCTTGGACGTGAAAGAAATTTACGAATCAAAAGAACTCGGCAGAAATTATGAAATCGGTCTGGAAAAAGGCGTTTTAATCGTGAAATTCAATCAAGACAATGAATTCACGGTTTATGTGGCGATCAAATCCGACGGGGCCTGCCCGAACGACCAAACAATATGTTCGGTCGGGCGGGGCTTTGAAGAAAAAAAAGAATGGATTTTAAGAAAATACGATTACGACAAAGAAAGAAATTCGCCGCCTTTTGAAAGATGGGTTTATCGCGCCATTGACCTGAATGCTTCAAAAATTGTTTTTGCCGCGGCTTTTGAAAAAGAGGCGGCGGTTAATGAAGTAAAGGAAGTTTTTGAAAATTCGGCGCAGTATAAAGCCGAAGCGCGGAGAGCGGGTTTGAAGCCGCCAAAATCAGAACAAGAAACCGCTTATTTTTTAGCTCAAAATTCTTTAACCGGTCTGGTTGCAATTCGGGATGGCTTGGGGGGAGTTCGGGCCGGTTTGCCATGGTTTTTCCAGTTTTGGTGCCGCGATGAGGCAATTTCTTTAAATGTCTTGGTGGGTCTAAATAAAAATTTGGCCAAAGAAATTTTGCTTTCCCGTCTTGAGGAGATTCGGCAGGATGGCCGTTTGCCGAGTTTCAGGGGGTCTTCAATGATTGGAGCCGATGCCGCGGGCTGGTTTTTTAAAAGAGCGGCTGATTTTATTGACTTGAAAATTGTGAATAAAGAAGAAATAAAGAAAGTCGCTTTTCATTTGGAAAAAACGATTGATGGTTTGCTGAAATTTCATACTCAAGATGACTTTGACATAAATGGGCCGCGGGAAACATGGATGGACTCCGATTATGAAAATGACACAAGACAAGGGGCAAGAATAGAAATTCAGGCCCTGCGGTTGAATATGTATAAATCGGCGCGTCAATTGACCGGCAAAGAAAAATATCGGCAATTGGAAAAAAGTTTAGCCGGCAAAGTTCGGGAAAAATTTTTTAAGCCCCGGTTTTTGGCGGACGGCTTGGATGATTGGACCGCTCGGCCGAACATTTTTATCGCTTATTATGTCTACCCCGAACTTTTGAAAGCAAAAGAATGGGAGGAATGTTTTGATGGCGTTTTGGAAAAATTATGGCTTGACTGGGGCGGTCTGGCGACGATTGATAAAAACCATCCGCTTTTTTGTTCAACTTACACCGGCGAATTTCCGAAGAGTTATCATCGCGGCGATTCCTGGTTTTGGCTCAATAATCTCGCGGCAATCGCGCTGTATCGCGTCAATTCAAAAAAATATCGCTCTTATATTGAAAAAATGTTGGCGGCTTCGGAGAATATTATATTACGGCGGGGCGCGCTTGGACATCTTGCCGAGTTGAGTTCGGCTCAAGAATCGCGCGCTCAAGGTTGTCCGGCGATGGCCTGGAGCGGCGCTATGTACATTGAGGCGGTTGAAGAAATTAAATAAAAATCGCGGGTTCAAACCCGCGATTTTTTGAGAACGGATGACCAAATTATCGTCTTTCTCCAAGGGTTGCTTTCAAGTTCATTTCTTTTCCTTTTCGCAGAATTTTTAATTTGACCGCGTCGCCGATGTTCTTGTTCTGGATTATGTCCTGGAGAGTGTTGTCGGAAGTGATTTTTTTGCCGTCGCAATCAAGAACGACGTCATATTCTTTCAGTCCGGCTTTATCGGCCGCCCCTCCGGCAAGTATCGCGACGTCGTCAGGTCTTTCGCGGACAATCAACGCTCCGTAGTCGCTGGGCAGATTAAATTTTCTTTGCAGAGATTTATTTAAAATCAGATAGCGCAAACCCAAGGACGGCTGGCGAAGATGGCCGTATTTTTTTATGTCGGCCAAGTCCTTTTTCGCCGTGTTAATTGGGATGGCGAATCCTATATTTTGGGCGCCAAATACTACGGCGGTGTTGATGCCGACCGCCTTCCCCCCCATATTAACCAGCGGACCGCCGGAATTTCCCGGATTAATGGCCGCGTCCGTTTGAATCAAACCCCTCAGGCGTTCAATTTCTCCGCCCAAACCGGTCTCGGCGGTGATAAAGCGGCTCAAGCCGGAAACAACTCCGGTGGAAACGGTGTTTTGGAACAAACCGAGAGCCGTGCCGATGGCGATGACCGTTTCGCCCAATTCCAGAGCGCTTGAATTTCCCAACTCAACTGTCGGCAATTTTTTGGCGTTAATCGTCAAAATCGCCACGTCGTTGATTGAATCGCGAGCCAGAACTTTGGCGGAATATTTTTTTCCGTCATTTGTTATAACCGTGTATTCGGCCTTGGGGTCGACCACGACATGGCGGTTTGTCAAAATCAGCCCGTCATTTGAGATTATGAAACCGGAGCCGCCGCCGATTTTGATTCGGCCGCGTTCGTCCAACATTTCCGGCGGTATTTCTTCACGAATCGGCGGCTCCAAACCGAACGGAACGCCGAAAAAGGGAAGGAAACGCCGAATTTCCTCTTCCAGCTGGTGCTGGGTTTTACTGATGACGATGCTAACCACGGCCGGAATTACTTTTTTGACTATTTTGACGATTGGCGATTTTTCCATATGATTTTTTTACGTTGTTTTTTAAAAATTCATGCTCGACTTTATTCATTATATCATGATTTCCGGGTTTGCAAAAATTTTAAAATGAGCATACACTATTTGTATGTCTAATTTTAATTTAATTCAATATATACAGCAAAATCCGTTGAAGGTTGTTTTCTTTTTGAGTGTTGTTAAAATAGTGCTTATATTGTGGCTTGTTTGGGTTGAATGGCAAGTAATTGCCTTAAAAAAGAGGTTGAAAATTTTTTTCAAAGGGAGCCAAGCCGGGGACTTGGAAGGCGTCATTGCCGCCGGAGCGGAGAAGATAAAAGCGCTTGAAAACGCGGTCGCCGACCTTTACGGCAAAAATGAAATTGTCGATAAGATTGCCAGGGCCGGCCTTCAGAAAGTCGGGTTGTTGAGATTTAACGCTTTCAAGGATGTCGGCGGAGACCAGAGTTTTGCCCTAGCCTTGCTTGATTATCAAAATAACGGCGCGGTTATTCTTTCGCTGTTTGGCCGGGAGGGAATAAGAGTGTACGCCAAAGCGATTAAAAACGGCAAATCGGAATACAATTTGGCGGAAGAGGAGGAAAAAGCGATCAGAGAAGCGATGGAGAAATTTTAGATGATTGTTGGCAGAATATGTCCAAGAAATTAGAAAATCAATTAAATATTCAAACTCGCCCCCCTATCGTAGTCGTTATGGGTCATGTTGATCACGGCAAGACGACTCTTTTGGATTTTATCAGAAAGACCAAGGTGGCCGAAAAAGAGGCCGGAGGAATCACTCAGGCCATCGGCGCTTATGAAATTGCTTATAAAGACAAGCCGATAACTTTCATTGACACGCCAGGGCACGAGGCATTTTCAAAGATGCGTTCAAGAGGAGCCCATGTCGCCGATGTGGCGGTTTTGGTGGTCGCGGCGGACGACGGAGTTAAGCCGCAAACCGTTGAAGCGATTCATCATATTACCGAGAGTAAAATTCCTTTTGTCGTCGCGATAAACAAAATTGACAAGCCGGGCGTTCAAGCGGACAGGGTAAAAAAAGAGCTTGCCGAGAAAAATGTTTTTGTCGAGCAATGGGGAGGAAGCGTGCCTTGCGCGGAGATTTCGGCAAAAACCGGACAGGGTATTGACGAACTTTTGGAGATGATTTTGCTCTTGGCCGAAATGGAGGAATTAAAAGGTGAGCCGCACAAAAACGCGGAAGGAGTAGTGATAGAGGCCTATCTTGACAGCCAGCGGGGGCCGGTGGCAACGTTTTTGGTTGAGGACGGCGCTTTGAATCTCGGCGATTACATGGTTATTGGATCCACGGTCAGCAAGATTAAACTAATGGAGGATTTTCTCGGAAGAAAGATTGACAAGGCGGTTTTTTCTCAGCCGGTTTTGGTTATCGGACTTGCGGCGGTTCCTTCGGCCGGCGACGAGTTTTTCGCGGAAAAAAACAAAACCGCGGCCGAGCAAAGAGCCGAAGAATTTAAAAAACAGGAAATAGCCAAACCGATTTTGCCGTCTCCGCCCAAAGAGGAGGCCGCGCCTCAAGTCGGCGAAACCGCCGTAACGGCAAAATTTTTAAACATTGTTTTAAAATCAGACGTCAAGGGCTCGGAAGAGGCGTTGGCGGACATCTTGGAACATCTGGATTATAAAAACGTTAAAATCCGGCTTTTGAAAAAAGACGTCGGGGACGTAAACGAATCGGACGTCCGGCTGGCGGATTTAAGCAACGCGGTGATTATCGGTTTCAGGGTGAAAGTCGGGGCGGAGATACTGAATTTAATCAGAGACAAAAAAATCAAGGTTTTGGCCGGAGAAATTATTTACGAGTTTATTGATAAAATCAGGAAGTTGATTGACGACATGACCGGACAGGAAATTGTCAGGGTTGATTTGGGCAAAGTTCAGGTTTTGGCGATTTTCAGAACCGAAAAAGGCAGGATGATTGTCGGCGGAAGGGTGACTGAAGGAAAACTGGAACGCGGAGCGCGGGCTGAAGTTTTCCGGGCCGAGCAAAAAATCGGCGAAGGAAAGATTGCCGGCCTTCAGAGCGAAAAAAAGGAAGTCGGGGAAGCGGGAAAGGGCAAAGAATGCGGCGTTCTTTTTGACGGCGACATCAAAATTGAAGTCAATGACATACTGCTGGCGTTCAGGGAAGAAAAACAAAAAACCTTGTAGACTATATGACCGCCGATCGTTTGGTAAAAGTGAACGAACTGATCAAACAGCTTGCGGGAGAGCTGGTTTTAAGGGAGGTTGATTTTGGAAAGGACGTTCTCGTAACCGTAACAAGAGTTGAAACTTCCCGCGATTTGAGATACGGTAAGGTGCTGATAACGGTTTTTCCCAATGACAAAGAAAGAAATGTTTTGGAAGTTTTGGAAAAGGAAATTTTCGGCATCCAGCGGATGTTGAATAAAAAATTGAACATGCGGCCCATACCAAAGATTCACTTTGAGATCGACAGGGTGGAAAAAGAAGCCGCGAGAATCGAAGAACTCCTGGCTCAAGTAAAAGAAGAAAATTAAGGCGCCGTAGCCAAGTGGTAAGGCATGGATCTGCAAAATCCATATACGTGGGTTCAATTCCCACCGGCGCCTCCGCAAATTTTTCCCGCGAGCATTGCGAGTGGTTGAAAAATTTAGCGCCTCGCCGGAGCTTTGGCGAAGGCGGGAAAAAATTTTTTGCCCGGGTGGTGGAATGGTATACACGAAGGACTTAAAATCCTTTGCTCGCAAGGGCATGTGGGTTCGACTCCCACTCCGGGCACAAACAAAAAACACCTCCTAAAAGGAGGTGTTTTTAATGTGGAATTATTTCTGCGGCTGGTTTGGCGCCGACCGTTTTTTTAAAGCGTCTTAATCCTCGGGCAGGGTGAAGTAAAATGTGCTTCCTTGGCCGGGTTGAGAAGCCACCCAAAGTTTTCCGCCATGCAGTTCAAC
>Ga0155191_131_pt3 | contig 12705 bp, 10 predicted proteins | sample RifCSPhighO2_02_FD_106159 | JGI IMG/M metagenome (GOLD analysis project Ga0155191, IMG submission 106159) | Candidatus Azambacteria bacterium RIFCSPHIGHO2_02_46_12
AAACGACTCGGGCGTTGAAAAAGGATATTCTTCGTGATGCGCCTCCATTGCCCGGATAATCTCCTCGCGAATTCCGTATTTTTTCAAAATTTTACGGCCGATTTCAACGTGCGTTCCCTCAATTTCATGGTCAACCGCTTTTCCGATGTCATGCAATAGAGCGCCTTTTTTGGCCACTTCCACGTTTAAGCCCAGTTCCTTGGCCAGAATTCCGGCGATATGGGCCGCCTCAATGGAATGCAATAAAACATTCTGGCCGAAACTGGTTCGGAAAGCCAAACGCCCGATCAAATGAACGATTTCTTTGGGCAAGTCCAAAATGCCGGTTTCGTACGCCGCCGCCTCTCCGGCTTTTTTAATTCTCTCCTGGATTTCTTTTTGGGCCTCGGCCACTTTTTCTTCAATCTTGGCCGGTTGGATCCTGCCGTCCTGAATCAATTTTTCAAGAGCCGTTTTCGCGACTTCACGGCGAATAGGATCGTAACCCGAGATAGTTATGGCGTCCGGAGTTTCATCAACAATGATTTCAACGCCGGTCAGCCGCTCCAAAGTCCTGATGTTTCTGCCCTCGCGTCCGATAATCTTGCCTTTGAGGTCTTCATTCGGCAAACTCACCATGCTTGTCATCACGTCGGAGACGTGGGAACGAGAATAGCGATGAATCGCCGTAACCATGAGTTCCAGCGCCTTTCTCTCAAGCTCTTCGCCGCGAAGTTTTTCCAGGCGGACGGTTGAGTCAAGAATGTCCTGGCGGTATTTTTCTTCTACGGTTTTTAAGAGATTTTCTTTGGCCTGCTCAAGAGTGAAGCCGGCGATTTTTTCCAACGTCTCGCGCTCTCTCTCGCGCAAGGCCTCTATTTCCGATTTGATCTGCTTGACCTTCTCTATTTTTTCCTGCAAATCGCCTTCTTTCGCTTCGTAAGATTCTATTCTCCTGTCCAAATTCTCCTGTCTTTTGACCAAACGATCTTCCAATTCATCCAGCTTCTTAAGGCCTTCCTTTTCTTCCAGTTTAACGGCTTCAAGCGCTTTTTCCGCTTTATCCTTGGCCGCGATTATAATTTCCTGGGCCTTGGTTTCGGCCTCGGCCGTCGCTTTCGTGATTTTTTGCTCAATTGAACCGAGCTGTCCTCTGGCAATCGTTTGCCTGGCGTAATATCCCAGAATTGAACCGACAACAACCAAAAACATTGACCCAAAAACCAAAAATATGTCGTTTAACATAAATTATTAAATTCATTCCCAAGCCGTCGGGGTCAAACTTTAAATACGGCGATTTTCTTGAAATATCACCGAAATCGAAATCTCTTTCGATTTTTTCGGCAATCCAAAATAGCCTCTTGCCCGGCCATGTCCGAAGAGTTTGTCCCTGACGGAAGCAAAATAAATTTCCAATGGTTAAAATTAAATTCATGATATGAAATTTAACTTTTTCAAGCGTATCAAAAATATGTCATTTTGTCAAAATTTGTCTGAAAATGATATAATAAAAACATGAAACCAATCATCCTGATTATTTTTGACGGATTCGGAATGGCTCCGGCAAGGGAAAATAACGCGATTACCAAGGCAAAAACGCCGGTTTTGAACGAAATTCAGGCCAATTTTCCTTCAACCGCCCTTCAGGCCTCGGGCGCGGCGGTCGGTTTGCCGTGGGGAGAGGCCGGAAATTCTGAAGTCGGCCACCTGACCATCGGCAGCGGCCGAAACATTTTCCAGCATCTGCCCAGAATCATATTCGCCATCCGCGACGGCTCTTTTTTCAAAAATCCCGCTTTTCTGGGCGCGGTCAAACACGTAAAAGAAAAAAAATCCAATCTGCATCTGGTCGGTTTGATCGGTTCGGGCAGCGTTCACAGCTACATTGATCATCTTTACGCGCTTTTGGATCTCGCCCAAAAAGAAAACCTTTCCCAAAAAACCTATCTTCATCTTTTTACGGACGGCAAAGACAGCCCCCCGCACGAGGCGGCGAAATTCGTCTATAACATCAGACAGCGCCTGGAAAGTTTGGACGTCGGAGAAATATCCACCATAATGGGACGTTTTTACGCCATGGATCGCGACAATAATTGGGACAGGACGGAAGCCGCTTACCGGCTATTAACCGAAGGCGCCGGCGAAGTATTGGAAGATCCGGTCGCTGCGCTGGAAAAGGCCTACCAAGAAAATTCAAGCGACGAACGCGTAAAACCGGTTGTTATTCGAAGAGCGGATAAGGCGGCGAACGCAATCTCCGACAACGACGCCGTGATTTTTTTCAATTTCAGGGAGGACTCCGAGCGGCAATTGACGAAGGCCTTTGTCCAGCCGCGATTTGACAAATTTCCCCGCCGGCAATTGAACAATCTTTATTTCGTCGCCATGACCGAATACGAAAAAGGCCTGCCGTTTGAAGTCGCGTTTCCGCCGATTGGAGTGGAAAACGCGCTTGGAGAGGTTTTCAGCAATACGCAAAAAAAGCAGGTCAGAATCGCCGAAACGGAAAAATACGCCCATGTGACTTATTTTTTCAACGGCGGCAAAGAAATCGCCTTTCCCGGCGAAGACAGAATTTTGATACCTTCAATCACGACTCCTCATTTGGAACAGCAGCCGGCGATGGCGGCTTACGAAATAACGGATAAATTGCTGGACGCTTTGGAAAAAAAGATTTACGATTTGGCGGTCGTCAATTACGCCAACTCCGACATGGTCGGCCATACCGGAAATTTTGACGCAACGGTGAAAGCGGTGGAGGTTCTGGACCGATGCCTGGGCATGATTTATAAATGGGTGCTGGCAAACGACGTGATTTTAATCCTGACTTCGGATCACGGCAATGCCGAAGAAAAATTCGACCTTTTGACCGGCGAAACAAGAACCGAGCATAGCACCAATCCCGTGCCTTTTTACTTGATAGCCAAGCCGTACAAACGGACAAAAACCAGCGAGGAAATCATCAGATCAAACATAGAAATCGGCGGACTTTTGGCCGACGTCGCGCCGACGATTCTTGAATTGGCCGGTTTGGCCCAGCCGAAAGAAATGACCGGCAAAAGTTTATTAAAAATACTTATTTGATAAAAAAACCGCCGACGAATCGACGGTTTTTTTATTTTCTGCTTTCTATTTTCTAAATTCTATTTACTTCTTTATAATCTTATCAATTATCCCGTAGTCCTTCGCTTCTTCGGCGCTCATGTAAAAATCGCGGTCCGTGTCTTTTTCAATCTTGGCAAGCGGCTGGCCGGTATGTTTTGCCAAAATTTGATTCAATTTGTCCTTGATTTTAATTATGTGACGGGCGGTGATTTCTATCTCAACGGCCTGCCCTTCGGCTCCGCCCATAACCTGATGAAGCAAAACCTCGGAATTAGGCAAAGAAAAACGCTTGCCTTTCGTTCCGGCGGTCAGCAAAACCGCGCCCATTGAAGCCGCCACGCCGATGCAAATGGTTGAAACGTCGGGCTTCACGTACTGCATCGTGTCATAAATCGCCAAACCGGCAGTCACCGAGCCTCCGGGCGAATTAACGTAAAGCTGAATGTCTTTCTTCGGATCCTCGTGCTCCAAAAATAAAAGCTGGGCGATGACGACATTGGCCACCGCGTCGTTAATCGGTCCGCCGAGAAAAATAATCCTCTCTTTCAGCAGGCGGGAATAAATGTCGTAAGCCCGCTCGCCCATGGGCGATTTTTCAACAACCGTGGGAATTAAGTAACTCATATTTTTTCCAATAATTGAAATACTTTTTCGTTCCTGATTACGCCTTTAGTATAATCTTTCAGTTGCTCGGGGTCAATGTCTTTTTTCGCCCCCCCGTCGGCCGGATAATGCTTCAGGGTTTCATTCATCCGCTCTTCAATTTCATTTTCGGAAACATTGACGTCTTCTTTCTTCGCAATCGCTTTCAAAACCAGCGCGATCCGCACTCTTTTTTCCGCCGAAGGCGCCATCTCTTTTTTTAATTCCTCCGCGGTTTTTTTAATTTGCGAAAGGTATTGGTCGAAAGAAAGCCCCAGCCGGCCGACGCTTTGGTTCAGTTCTGACATCATTTTTTCCAATTCGTAATCAATCAAAATTTGAGGCGTTTCAAAATTCGTTTGCTCGGCTATCGCTTCGATTGTTTTTATTCTCGCGCGCTCTTTTTCTTTCTGTTCTTTTTCCGCCATGATTCCGTCTTTCACGTTTTTTTTCAACGCCTCAAGACCGTCAAAATTTCCAAGACCTTTGGCGAAATCGTCGTCAAGCGCCGGCAATTCCCTTTGCTGAAGAACGTTCAGCCGCGCTTTGAAATCAAGCGATTTTCCGGCCAAATTCTTGGCAAAGTAGTCGTCCGGGGCTTTTAAAGAGAATTCTTTTTCCCGGCCGACCTCCATCCCAATCAGATTATCTTCAAAGCCGGGCATAAAACCGCCCTCGCCGATGATTAAGCCGTGATTTTTGCTTTCGCCGTTTTCTATTTTTACGCCGGCGAGCCGGGTTTCAAAATCAATTTCAACAAAATCGCCTTTTTGAGCAGGCCGGTTGACGGCAATGTATTTTGCCCGGGATTTTTGAAGCCAGGCCAAAGCATCATTCACTTCCTTGTCCTCCACGGAAAGAACTTTTTTTTCTTTTACCAAAGTTTCTCCGGCGATTGTTTTATAATCCGGCAGAGCGACTTCCGGCAAAACGCTTACTTTTGCTTTATAAACAAAAGGGTTGCCGGCCGCGAATTTCATTATCGTTATCTCCGGCCGGCCGATTGCCTCAATTTCATTGTCAATTATTATCTGAGGATAAGTTTTTTCCAAAGCCGATTGAATTGTTTCTTGATCGATTTTTTCGCCGCCGATCTCTTTTTCAACCAGTTCCTTCGGCGCTTTTCCGGGACGAAAACCTTTAATCGCCGCGACAGCGGCCATTTCTTTCAAGGTTAAATCTCTCAAACCGGCCATGTCTTCGCCGGAAATCTCAACCTCAATTTCAATTTGGGACTTTGCCAGCTTTTGAATTTTTATTGAAGGTTTTACGCTCATATATTGCTATAAAATACCCTTTATGTTATGGTTTGTCAATAAGAAAAAAAGAACTTTTACAACTCAAAAGGAGGAATAATGGCGGGAAATCGGATAAAAACCGCTTTCAAGCGCGGCTTTCTGTTCCTTTTGATTCCCGGGCTGCTGATTTACATTTTCGGGATCACGGTCTCTATTTTTGACAGTTTTTGGTCTCCGTTTTTTTTCCTGATTTTCGGCAAAAATCTTTTCTGGGGCGCCGGTCTTTTGGTTTCGCTGGCTCTCACGCTTATCATCGGCTGGATTTTAACGTCCCGTCTTTTTCAAGGACGATTGATTACGAATTTAACCGGCCGGTTGTGGTCTAAAATTCCCCTGCTGAATCTGTTTTTCGGCAAAGATTTTTTTTCCAAAGAGGACCTGGAAAAAACGAAGGCGGCGCTGGTCGAGTATCCGTCTCCGGGCTGGTTTCAAATCGGCTTTATCACCGGCAAACAAAAAATCGGCGGCGAGGATTTGTACAAAATATTCATGCCGACCGCCCCGCTTCCGGCAACCGGAATGTTCGGATTCACGAAAATCATCGGCGGAAACAAAATCATTCCGCTTAAAAATCCTCCGCTTGAGGTCATAAAATTACTCGTCTCCTGCGGATTCGTCGACATCGGCGCGTTGAAAAAAGAAGACGACGCGTAAAAATAAGAAATGCCACGGCATTTCTTGAATTTCCGTCGCTCGCCCATCACGAAAATAAATTTTCGCGTGGGCTCGTTAGGAAATATAAAAAACAGCCCCGACAATGCGGGGCTATTTTTGCGTCTATTTTCGTTAAATCAAAAAACCGACAATAAGCAACGCGACGATATTAATGACTTTTATCATCGGGTTAATCGCCGGGCCGGCCGTGTCTTTGTAAGGATCGCCGACCGTGTCTCCGGTAACCGCGGCCTGATGGGCGAAACTTCCCTTTCCGCCGTAATTTCCTTCTTCAATGTATTTTTTCGCGTTATCCCAGGCGCCGCCGCCGGAAGTCATTGAAATCGCCATGAACAATCCGGTTACGATGCTTCCCGCCAAAAGACCGCCGAGCGCTTTGGGACCCAAGACAAAGCCGACCAAAATCGGCGCCAAAACAGGAAGCAATGCCGGAACAATCATCTGACGGATCGCCGATTTGGTGACTATGTCAACCGCCCGGCCGTAATCCGGTTTGGCCGTTCCTTCCATGATTCCCGGAATGGTTTTAAATTGCCGCCTCACTTCTTCCACGACTTTTGCTCCTGCCCGGCCAACGGCCAGCATGGCCATGGAGCCGAAATAATAAGGAAGCAAACCGCCGAGGAACAAACCGATTAAAACATAAGGATCGTCAAGAGCGAAATTAATCTCCGCACCCCGCTCAACGAGTTCCTGCGTGTAGGAAGCGAAAAGCACCAAAGCGGCGAGCCCCGCCGAAGCGATGGCGTAGCCCTTTGTCACGGCTTTGGTGGTGTTGCCGACCGCGTCCAAGGCGTCGGTTATTTTCCTGACCTCCTGAGGAAGATCGGACATTTCAGCGATTCCGCCGGCATTGTCCGTAATCGGGCCGAAGGAATCAATCGCCACGATAATGCCGGCCAAAGAAAGCATACTGACCGCGGCCAAAGCGACGCCGAAAATTTCACCAAGAGAATAAGCGATTAAAATTCCGGCGGAAATCAGAATAACCGGTAAAACGGTTGACTGCATTGAAATCGCGAGGCCCATAATGACGTTCGTGCCATGGCCGGTGGTTGAAGCAAGGGCGATTGAACGAACCGGCTTAAACTTTTTTGAAGTGTAATACTCGGTAATCACGACCATGCCGACCGTAACCGCCAAACCGACGAGCGCCGCTAAATAATAATTTGTGAAAGGCGTTAAAGAAACGTTTTCCAATAAATATTTTATAACCGGATAAAAAGCGATTGCCGACAAAATTATGCTCGCGGCAAGCCCTTTATACAGCGCGCCCATAATGTTTTGGCTTTTTCCCAAACGAACGAAGAACATGCCGATTATGGAAGTTACGATTGACACGGCGCCGACGGCCAGAGGAAGCAGAATGGCCGACTCCTGGCCCGGAAAAACGAGATCGGCCAAAATCATCGCCGCGATGGCGGTAACGGCGTACGTTTCAAACAAATCGGCCGCCATGCCGGCGCAGTCGCCGACATTGTCGCCGACATTGTCGGCGATAACGGCCGGATTTCTCGGGTCGTCTTCGGGAATACCGGCCTCAACTTTGCCGACCAAATCCGCACCCACATCGGCCCCTTTCGTAAAAATTCCGCCGCCGAGGCGCGCAAAGACGGAAATCAAACTGCCGCCGAAAGCGAGGCCTATCAGGGCCTTTAAATCATTCGTCAATAAATAAAACAGGGCAACCGCTCCCAAGGCCAAACCGACCACCAGCAAGCCGGTTACGCTTCCTCCCTGAAAAGCCAGCCGCAAAGCCGGAGCAATGCCGCGTTTCGCCGCCTCCGCGGTTCGAACATTCGCCCGCACGGCCACGTTCATCCCGATATAGCCGGCCAAAGCCGAGGCAAAAGCGCCGACCAAAAACCCCAGCATCGTGTAAAAACCCAAAGTAAAATAAAGAACCAGGGCCAAAATAACGGCGACGATGCCGACGGTTTTCGTCTGCCGATTGAGATACGCCTGAGCGCCCTCTTTGATTGCTTGCGCGATCTCAACCATTTTTCCGCTTCCTTGAGGAGCGGCAAGAACCTTCATAGCAAGATAAGCGGCAAAAATAATTGCAGCTAAGCTGGCAATAAGAGAAAAAATTAAAATAGACATAAATTAGCGAAATAACTTGTTATTTTATTTGCTCAATAATTTTCTGCGCGGTCTTGGGGCCGATCCCTTCTATTTTTTCCAAATCCTCGGCAGTCGCGCTTTTAAGGTCGTCAACCGTTTTATAGCCGGCTTCTTCCAAAAGTTTTTGGGTTTTCGGTCCGACTCCTTCCAGTTCGGAAATCAACTTTGCGCCGACGGCCTCCGCGCCCTCTTTAACGGCGCCTTCTTCCGGTTTGTAACCGGCAACGTCAATCCCCCAGCCGGTCAGTTTGGCGGCAAGCCGGACGTTCTGTCCGCCCCGGCCGATGGCCAAAGACAACTGGTCTTCGGGGACTTCAACCCTTGCCTCTTTTTTCTTGCCGTTCAACATAACGGAAATGACTTTTGCCGGAGAAAGCGATTGCGCGATGAATTTTGAAGTGTCGGCGCTCCATTCTATGATGTCAATTTTTTCGCCGCCGATTTCGGAGATCACCGCGGAAACCCTCGTCCCCCGCTGTCCGACGCAGGAACCGACGGGATCAACGCCTTCGGCAGTTGAAGCAACGGCGATTTTTGAACGGCTGCCCGCTTCCCTGGCGATTGATTTGATTTCAACCGTTCCGGAAACGATTTCCGGCACTTCAAGCTCAAAAAGCTTTTCTATCAAGCCGCGATGAGCGCGCGACAGCGCGATGCCCGGACCTTTAAACTCCGACGAAACGGAAACAACGTAAAACTTCAACCTCTGACCCAGCCGGTAACGCTCGGTCGGAATCTGTTCTTCCGGAAACATAACCCCGGTCGCCCGGCCGATGTCAACGTAAACGGTTCGTCCTTCAATCCGCTGGACAATGCCCGAAACAAGCTGTCCCTCCTTGTCTTTGTATTCGTTGTAAACCGTTTCCCGCTCGGCTTCGCGGATTCTTTGTATAATAACTTGCTTCGCGGTTTGAGCCGCGATTCTGCCGTATTCCTCCTTCGTTTCAAGAACAAATTCAAGCTCCTCGCCGATCTGAACGTCGGGCTTTATCTTTTTCGCCTCCTCAATCATAATGTGCCGTTCGGGATTAAAGCGGATTTTTTTCTCCGCGCCTTCTTCAAACTCTTCTTCTTTTGCTTCTTTTTCTTCCTTTCGTTCCGAGGTTTTTTTGCCTTCTCCCGTTTCTTCCGCCGCCTCTTCTTCCTCTTCTATCTTCAGCATACTTTCTTCAACGACCAATTTCAGCTGGCTCAAAGTGAATTGTCCGGTTTTGGAATCAATCTTCGCTTTGATGTGCTGGCCTTTCTTTCCGTATTCTTTTTTATAAGCCGCGGCTATGGCCAGTTCAATGGTTTCCAAAACCTTTTCCGGAGAAATTCCTTTTTCTTCTGAAATTTGGGCCAAAGCCGACGTAAATTGTTTTAAATCCATCATAATTTTAAATTTTTTAATAATTTCTATAATAAAAGGCCGTTTCCCAACGACCTTAACGCTCCAAACTCAACATTCCAATAATAACGCCTTTCAAATCAAAAGTCAAGGAAACGAAGTTGAACTTCGGGAATTTTAATAACTCACTTTTAATTGTATCCCTTCCTGCCAATAAACACTATTGCTACTGTTTCTGCAGGCCGTATTATTCCCGCTGGTCACAATTACCATATTTCCCAGACCACTAAAGGGCACAAGAGCGTCCGCACAAGTGTTCAAGTCAATTTCAGCTTTGCCGCTGCCGTAGCCGCCGCCGGCCGAACCGGTGCAGGTGAGAGTACAGCCGGGTTTTTTCGTATTGTACGCTTTGGCGATATATGACCCATCTCTATATGTTGTTCCACATGAAATTTTATAAGGTATTTTTTTGGTGTTTGATTCCAAGGTATAGGTGCCGCAATTACCTCTTGCGCCGCCCTTTGGGAGTGTAGATTTTATATCAGCTCTCAAGTTTATGTCTCCCGCCACATCCAACTTCGCACCAGGATTCGTAGTCCCGATGCCGACATTGCCGGCTATTACCGCACTTCCCGCCACTTGCAACTTTTGACTCGGACTCGTCGTCCCGATGCCGACATTGCCGGCAACTATCATCCCGCCCCGCGGCGCGGTTATGGTCGGGTAATCAATGCTTACATTGCCGGTCAAAGATAATGTGCTTGCTGAGCTCGTCGTCCCGATGCTAACCTTGCCGGAAAAATAATTCTTTCCGCTGTCGCTGAAAATTCCGTAGGTATTGCCTGTAGCATAAACGGCGTAGTCGCCGGCCGCTTCAAGGCCGAAAGTATCACCCAAGGCGAAAACGCCAGTGCCGCCGGCAATGCCGTAAGCATAGCCATAGACGCCGACTTTTCCGGTACCTTGAACTCCGCGGCCTCTTATGCCGCCTGAGCCATAAACGCCGACGGGCAGGCCTCTGGTGCTTGAAGCGCCACCGTAAACGCCGACGGCGAAATCGCCGCCGCTGTAAGGAGCGGCGCTGGCGGTTGAGTAAATGCCGTAAACTCTTTCGTAGCCACCGTAGGAGGACGAGGCGGCGGTTTTGATGCCGTAAACGTCAGCGGAGCCGGAGGAATTGACGACCTCAAGTTTGGAGGTGGGAGAGGTTGAACCGATGCCGACATTCCCGCCGGTTGTGTGGTAGAGATCGTTGCCGTTTTTAATCCAGAAGGGAATTTCGTTGTCAAGCGGCGGGGCATTGGCCGGTTCTTCCCAGCCCAGCTGGGCGAAGGCGAAACGAACGCCGAGGCCGATAAACGCGCTGAGAATGATGATTGAAAATAAAATGGAGAGATTTTTTTTCATGTTGTTTTTATTATACCATTTCTTATTAAATCAAGCCATTGTGGACAAAAAAAGTGGAATAAAATAGTATAAAGGTAAAACATGCTTAAGAGCTCCATCAAAATACTCCTTGTTTCAATCGCCGGATTGGCGGCTTTATTTTCTTTTCTGAACTTTATTCTTCTCAAAAAAGAGATTCAAATTGACAATCACGGCGGGGCGAAGAATGAAGCGCGGATTTTGAACCAGGGGCTTCCTCTTCTTTCCCCTCCCTCCGCCGCGATAAAACTCCCCAAAAAAATAAAAACCGCCGCGAAAGAAGCCCCCGCTTTTAACGTCGGCAACCAAATGCCCCGAACAAACGTTCTTCTTTTGGGCATGAGCGGGCCGGGATACGAAGCGCCGGATTTAACCGACACGATTCTCGTCTTAAGCGTTGATCCATCCGCCGGTTCCGCGACGATGATTTCCCTGCCCAGAGATCTTTACGTTGAAGTACCGGAAATTGAGGAGGGACGGAATTACTATGCCGGCTATTTTACAAAAATAAACGCCCTTTACCAGTTAAACAAAAACAGCAGCGACTCCGAAGAATTCGCCGCGGGCTTGATTAAACAAAAAGTCGGCCAAATAACGGGACTTGAAATTAACAATTATATCTTAATGGATTTGGAGGGATTGAAAGAAATTATTGACCAAATCGGCGGATTGAACGTATTCGTTGAAAAAGACGTTTTTGACCCGAGATTTCCGACAAAAAATTTCGCAACCGAGACATTTGAACTGAAAAGCGGCTGGCGCTGGCTTGACGGACAAACCGCCTTAAGATACATCAGAACGCGGCATGACATTGAAGGGGACTTCGGCAGAATTAAAAGACAGCAGGCCGTGCTTGAGGCGTTAAGAAAAAAAATATTGGGAATGAGCCCGCTCTGGGATTTGCCGAAAATCATTGAAATCGTCCGGACGCTGCGGCGGGATTTCAAAACCGATTTGGACGTTCTGGACATAAAGCGGCTCTGGGACATATCAAGAAAAATTGACTCGTCCTCCAAAATAAAGCATATTGTTATTGACGCGAATCAGGAAAACGGTCTGCTTGAGGAAAGTACGGCGGTGCTGGGAGGCAAAACAGGATTCATCCTCGTGCCAAAAACGGGAGTGGAGGATTACACAGAAATACAAGACTTCATTCAAAATAATTTATAAAATCAAGAAGCAAGAATTATGTTTTTAATCATCGGCCTGGGTAATCCGGGCAAAGAATACGAAAAAACGAAACACAACGCCGGTTTCAGAACGGTTGATTTTTTGGCCGGGAAATATGATTTGGAGTGGACAGACGAATCCAAAAAATTGCTTTCTGAAGTATCATCGGGAAAAATCGACTCTCAAAAAGTTATTCTGGCTAAACCCCTTACGTTTATGAACAATTCCGGCAAAGCGGTCGCGCTCTTAACTAAAAGCTATAAGCCTTCGTCCCGAGCTCAGGCCGAGGGGCTAAAAGCCGCAAGCTGTTTCATTTTCCACGACGATTCTGATTTGCCGCTGGGAAAGATAAAAATTTCTTTCGGAAAAAGTTCCGGAGGGCACAAGGGAGTTGAATCAATTATCAAGGCATTAAAAACAAAGGAATTTTGGAGGATAAGAATCGGCATTCAATCGTCCAAAAAACATATCCGGGCGGAAAAACTCGTCCTGCAAAAATTCAAGCCGGAGGAAGAAAAAGTTTTCGCGAAAGTCGTCAAAACGGCGGCCGAAGCGGCTGAAACAATGATTTTAGAAAGCCCTGAAAAAGCGATGTCGCTGTTCAACAAATAATGAAGAGGGAGCAAGATGAAACAACAAATGAAATTCTAATTGCCGGGCTTACCCCATACTTTCTGGAAAAGCCATTGTTTTGGTTTCGGGAAAATCTGACCAAAATAAAATTATCGGCGAAAACGCAATCTTGGTGGCGGAATCGGACGCTTTTTTTGAAAAAAGATCAAAAAATCGCGCTGTCGAGTTTTTTGCGGCGGCTGGACGAATTGGGATACGAAAAAGTCCAAAAAAATTCTTTGCCCGGAGAATTTTCGCGCCTTGGCGGAACAATCGAGATTTTTCCGATAAATTCAGGCTGTCCGCTCCGAATAGATTTTTTCGGCAACCGGATTGAAAACGTCG
>Ga0155191_108_pt1 | contig 12233 bp, 10 predicted proteins | sample RifCSPhighO2_02_FD_106159 | JGI IMG/M metagenome (GOLD analysis project Ga0155191, IMG submission 106159) | Candidatus Azambacteria bacterium RIFCSPHIGHO2_02_46_12
GTTCCCGATAAGATATCTTTTTGCCGTAAAAAATAAGAGCCGTCCTGTTTGGCATATCCAAGGCGGTCTTTATCAATAAATCCTCAACCTGCAAAAATTCAGGATATGTGAAATTTTTCGGCGCGTCCAAAGGATAACTTCTAAGCCACGGTTTTTCGGTCATTTTAACCTCTCTTTTTTGTGAAAGAACTTATTTTAGCTATAACAGATGCCGGTTTAAGAGTCAAGCATTGACGGCGCGGCAAACTTTGTGTAAAATCAGATTAGCACTCGTTGAATAAGAGTGCTAATATTATGATAAACAAATTCACTCTTAAAGCGCAGGAAGCGCTTCAGAGGTCGCAGGACATCGCGGCCCAGCAGATGCATCAAGAAGTCGCGCCGGAGCACCTTTTGGCCGCGCTGATTTTACAGGAAGGAAGCATCGTGCCTTCGCTTTTGGACAAACTGGGAGTAAATGAACAGGACTTGCGGGCAAAGGTGTTCGCGGAATTGGCGAATTATCCGAAAATCGCTCTTCCTCCGGCGAATCAATTTTATTTGTCGCGGGATATGGGCTGGGTCATCGAAAAATCGTCGCAGGAAGCGGGACAATTCAAAGACGAGTTTATTTCAACCGAGCATCTTTTTTTGGCTTTGCTTGAGAGCAAGACCAAGGCCGGCCAAATTTTAAAATCGCTGAAATTGAACCGCGAACAGATAATTAAAATTTTAACCGACTTAAGAGGCGCGTCAACCAGAATCGCGGACGAGCAGCCGGAAACAAAATACAGGGTTCTGGAAAAATACGGCCGCAACGTAACCGAACTCGCCAAAAAGAAAAAGCTTGATCCGGTCATCGGGCGGGACGAAGAAATCCGGAGGGTGATGCAGGTTTTGGCGCGCCGGACGAAAAACAATCCGGTCTTGATCGGCGAGTCGGGTGTCGGCAAAACTGCGATAGTGGAAGGGCTCGCCCAGCGGATAATTTCGGGCGACGTGCCCGAGTCCCTGATCGACAAAGAAATTATTTCTCTTGACTTGGGCGCGATGGTGGCCGGCACAAGATTCAGGGGCGAGTTTGAGGACCGCTTGAAAGCGGTTTTAAAAGAAATGGAAAAAGCCGCCGGGAAATTCATCCTTTTCATCGACGAACTTCACACTCTGGTCGGAGCCGGCGCGGCCGAGGGCGCGATTGACGCGGCCAACATGCTCAAACCCGCTTTGGCGAAAGGAGAATTGCACGCCATCGGCGCCACGACTCTGAAAGAATATCAAAAATACATTGAACGCGACGCGGCTCTTGAAAGAAGGTTCCAGCCGGTCTACGTCGAGGAGCCGAGCGTTGAGGACACCATCGCGATCCTGCGCGGCTTGAAAGAAAAATACGAACTTCATCACGGCGTTAGAATCACCGATTCGGCAATTCTGGCCGCGGTGAAATTTTCTTCCCGTTATTTGAGCGACCGTTTTTTGCCGGACAAGGCGATTGATTTGATTGACGAGGCGGCTTCCGCCCTTCGGCTTGACATAGACAGCATGCCGCGGGAACTTGACCAATTGCGCCGGGAGATAATGCGGCTTGAAATTGAAAAAGAAGCGCTGAAAAAAGAAAAAGACGCGGCTTCCAAAGAGCGGCTGAAAGAATTGGAGCAAAAATTGGCCGATTTGAAAGAAAGAAGCCGGGGATTGGAGATTGACTGGCGGAAAGAAAAAGAGATTATCGGCCAGCTCAGGGAGCTGAAAAATAAAACTGACGCCGCGCGGCAGGAGGCGGAAATGGCCGAGCGGCTGGTTGATTTGCAGAAAGTGGCGGAAATCCGATACGGCCAGATTCCGGTGTTTCAGAAATTGATAGTTCAGGAAGAAAAAAAATTGGCAAAAATTCAGAAGAAACATCGTTTTTTGAAAGAAGAGATCGTTGAAGAGGACATCGCGCGGGTCGTGTCGCGATGGAGCGGCATTCCCGTTCAAAAGATGCTTGAGGAGGAGCAGGAAAAATTATTAAAGATGGAGGATGTCCTGAAAAACCGTTTGATCGGCCAGGACGAAGCGGTTTCAATCGTCGCCAACGCCATAAGGCGCTCGCGGGCTGGCGTTTCCGAAGAGTCGCGTCCCATCGGTTCGTTCATCTTTCTTGGGCCGACAGGCGTCGGCAAAACCGAGCTGGCAAAGGCGCTCGCGGAATTTATGTTTGATTCCGAACAGGCGATTATCCGCCTTGATATGTCCGAATACATGGAGCGGCACGCCGCGGCAAAAATGATCGGCTCGCCGCCCGGATATGTCGGCTATGAGGAAGGAGGACAGCTCACCGAACAGATTAGGCGTCGCCCCTACAGCATTATTCTTTTTGACGAGATTGAAAAAGCGCATCCCGAGGTGTTCAACATGCTGCTTCAAATTTTGGACGAGGGGCGCTTAACCGACAGCAAAGGACGCGCGGTTAATTTTAAAAACACGATCATCGTCATGACTTCAAACATCGGTAGCGGGTATCTGGAGGAAATGGCGCATCTCGGCTTTTCCGTAAAAAAAGAGGAGAAACGGCTTGAGAAAGAAGGGGAAATCAAGGGAAAAATCAGAAGGGCATTGCGCGAATATTTCAAGCCGGAATTTTTGAACCGCGTTGACGAAATCGTGATTTTCAACAGCTTGGGAGAGAAAGAAATTGAAAAAATAGTCGACATTCAGCTTGAAAAAGTGGTCAAGAAACTTTATTCGGACAAAAAAGTTAAATTAGAAATCACTCCTCAGGCAAAGAAAATTTTGACCGAACGCGGTTTTGACCCGCAATGGGGAGCGCGGCCTTTGAAGCGGCTCATTCAGCGTTTGATTCTGGATGAACTTGCAAAAAAACTCATCAGCGGCCGGCTTAAAGAAGGAAAGAAAGTGGAGGTCGGGGTCAAGAAAAACGAGATAACGATAATATAAACACCGCGCAAAAACTCTTCTTGTTCAAGAAGAGTTTTTGTGTTATTTTGGTATATATGTCGCTCGCGAAACTGACAATTAAAGAGGCGCATGAGAAGTTGAAAAAGCGGGAAATTTCGGCCGTTGAATTGACGCAGGCCGCGCTGAAAGAGATTGAAAAAAAAGACGAAAAAATTTCCGCGTTTTTGACTTTGACTTCTGAACTCGCCTTAAAGCAGGCGAAAAAAGTTGACGAACAAATCGCGCTCGGCGAAAGCATTTCTCCGCTGGCTGGCGTTCCGGCGGCGGTTAAGGACAACATTTTGATTGAAGACGTGAAATGCACGGCCGCTTCAAAGATTTTGGAGAATTACGTCGCCGCTTACGACGCGACGGTGATTAAAAAACTGAAAAGCGCCGGCGCGGTGTTCGTCGGCAAAACAAATATGGACGAGTTCGCCATGGGTTCTTCAACCGAAAATTCCGCTTTCAAACCGACGAGAAATCCCGTTGATACGGAACGGGTGCCTGGCGGCTCAAGCGGCGGCTCGGCCGCGGCGGTGAAGGCGGACGAATGCGTGTACGCTTTGGGTTCCGACACCGGCGGCTCCATCAGACAGCCGGCAGGATTCTGCGGGGTCGTCGGATTGAAGCCGACTTACGGCGCGGTTTCGCGATACGGATTGATGGCGATGGCTTCGTCTTTAGACCAAATCGGCCCGCTGGCAAAAACGGCCGAAGACGCGGCTTATATTTTTGAAGCGATTTCCGGGCCGGACGAAAATGACGCGACTTCCCAAAGCAAGCGTCCGGTTTTTAAAGCGGACGACGTTTTGAGCGAACCCTTGAATTTTAAAAAATTAAAAATCGGAATTCCGAAAGAATATTTTGTTGAAGGACTTGAACACGAAACGGAAAAAGCGGTGCGGGGCGCGATTCAAAAATTTGAGGATGCCGGGGCCGAGGTAAAAGAGGTGAGTTTGCCGAGCACGGGCTACGCTTTGGCCTGCTATTATATCATTATGCCAGCCGAGGTCAGCGCGAATCTGGCGAGATACGACGGCATAAAATACGGCTACAGCAAACCCGAGCGCGATTTGTTTGAAAGCTACCTGGCAACGCGACATGAGGGCTTCGGAAAAGAAGTTAGACGCAGAATCATGCTCGGAACTTACGTTCTCTCATCCGGCTATTATGACGCTTATTATTTGAAAGCCCAAAAGGTTCGGGCTTTGATCAAAAAGGACTTTGAAAACGCGTTTAAAGAGGTTGACGTCATAATGACGCCGACTTCGCCGAGCCCGGCGTTTAAGTTCGGAGAAAAAACGGACGATCCTTTGGCGATGTATTTGGCGGACATTTACACCGTGCCGGTTAATTTGGCCGGCGTTCCGGCGATATCGGTTCCTTGTCGTGAGGGCTCTCTGCCGATCGGCCTTCAAATAATTGGCCGGCATTTTGACGAAAAAACGATTTTACAAACAGCATTGGCGTATGAACGAATTTGATTTAATTATGAAGCTCGGCGATATTCCCGTCCGCATCATTGAGTTTTTACGCTCAGCGGAATTTTTGCGGCTGATCGCGGTTCTTAAATCCGTTTCCGCGGTTGTTTCCGCTTTGCTGTTTTTGGGGATTGTTACCGTAATAGTTAAGACAGGAATGATCGCTTCAAAAGTTGAATCGCTGGCTCATGTTTTTCGACAGTCGTCTTTCCCGAAAACGAAAATCATCAAAAATTGGGCCTTGGTGACAAGGCGCCTGCAGTCATACGACGAAGCGTCGTTTAAACTGGCCTTGATTGAAGCCGATAAAATTTTTGACGATCTTTTGAAGCGCATCGGCTATGCCGGAGAGACGATGGCCGAGCGGCTGAAAAGAATTAACACGGCTCAGATTTCCAACATTGACTCGATTTGGCAGGCGCACAAATTGCGCAATCAGCTCGTCCATAATCCGGATTTTCACTTGACGCACGGACAAGTTCGCGAAGCGGTTGAGGCGTATGAAAGCGCGATGAAAGAACTTGAGATTTTGGAATAAATTTTTGCCAGGGCTTGCAAAAATTTGAAAATTATATATAATTAGCCCGTTCGGAAGAAATTTCAATATAAATAATATATCGCGGGGTAGAGCAACGGTAGCTCGCAAGGCTCATAACCTTGAGGTAGTGGGTTCGACTCCCGCCCCCGCAACAAATGATCCGTCCGATAGGCGACAAGTTCGTTTTGTGGAAATTGAGGCATTAAAAATAAGCCGGTGTAGCTTAACGGCAAAGCAGAGCCCTCATAAAGCTCGGACGGAGGTTCGACTCCTCCCATCGGCACCGAATAAAAGGTAAATCGGTCCGATATTTTAGCCGGCTTAAAGCGTTGTCATACTTCGGGGTAAGCCCCTAACCAAAGTTATACATGGGCCCGTAGAGGAGCGGAGTCCTCGGCTCCCTGTCACGGAGCAGATCGTGGGTTCGAATCCCATCGGGCCCGCCAATGCAAAAACAACGTCCCAAATTGGGACGTTGTTTTTGTGATGCTTGATTTTTCGCTTGACCAAATGTATTTTTTTCTGTTAAATAAAGTGGAAGATTCGGTCTTTAACAAAGCATAACGGGGGTTTGGAAAGATGACCGAGGGAAGAATACGCGAAGTGCTGAATATTTACAGAACATATTTTGAGGCAAACGGAATACCAAAAACAGAAGTTCCGCATGGTTCTTTTCCGACGTTTAACGACGATTGTTTTGCCCATCTTCACGCCATGCTTCACCAAACGGAATGTTTTTTGCGGGAAGGCCGGTTGGACAAAGTTTTCAGGTGGCTTGGCTTCATTCAGGGCGTTTTGTGGATTATGGGCGTTTACACGGTTGAAGAACTTAATGATCACAATACCGACATTAACGCGAACATCACCAACTCTTGGCCGTTTGGTTAAAGAACTTAAAAAAAACAATACCGACATTAACAAAAGGAGAATGTCGCTTTAAATAATTGGCGTCTCGTGACAGCGAGGCGCTTTTTTGATACGATTTGCTCATATGAAAAAGTTTTTAACCATAATCAAGGCCTTCTGGCAGAGGGCGCTGACGTACCGGTTTACGGTCATTGCTTACAGGATCGGCGAGATGGGCGAGATAGTCGTTCTGATTTTGATGTGGACCGCGATTTACGGAACTCAAGAGGTGATCAAGGGCTTTACTCTTCCGGAAATGATAACTTACATTTTGGCCGGAAATTTGTTTCACGTTATGGTCAGAAATTTTTTGTCAACCGTCGTAGCCGGCGACATAAAAGAAGGGCAATTGTCAATGTTTTTAATAAAGCCGATGAGTTACTTCAGTTACATTCTTGCGCGGGAAATCGGGAGAATTTCGCTGGCGACGATATTGTCCGTCATTTCCCAATTCATCGTCATCTCCTTTTTCTTAAACGTTTTCATTTGGAATTTTGATTCCGTCTATTTGCTCGTGATATTTATAATGCTTGTTTTGGCTTTTGTAACCGAATTGCTTCTGTCTTATTTGGTCGGGTTAATCGCTTTTTGGACAGACGAGGTGGACGGCCTGTACAGAACGATTGAGCGGGTGGAAAAATTTTTTTCCGGCGGATATTTTCCGCTGAGTATTTTGCCGGCCGGTTTCGTTAACGCAAGTTTTCTCCTGCCCTTTGCCTATTCGTTTTACGTTCCGGCCCAGCTTTATCTTAAAAAAATTGATCTGGCAACCGGATTGAAAGGGATTTTGGTGCAACTGGCCTGGATAGTCCTGCTTTATGGACTTGTCAGGGTCGTTTGGGAAAGGGGGCTTAGAAAATACGAAGGCATCGGAATTTAAAATATATGGCAACCATTGAAGTTAAAAATTTATCCAAGAGCTATGAATATTACAAAAAAGAGCGGGGACTGTTCGGTTCTTTCAAGTCGTTTCTGTTCAGGGAAAAATTATACGCCGAAGCCGTTAAGGAAATAAGTTTTTCCATAAACGAAGGCGAACTGGTCGGATTTCTTGGTCCGAACGGCGCCGGCAAGACGACGACTTTGAAAATGCTTTCCGGCATTTTGTATCCCACGGCCGGCGAGGTGAAGGTCTTGGGATTTACGCCTTCAAAAAGAGAAAAAGCGTATCAAAAACAGTTCGCTTTGGTGATGGGACAGAAGAATCAATTACTGCGGGATTTGCCGGCGATAGAAACCTTTGTGCTGAATAAAGAAATTTACGAGATGCCGGACGGCGAGTTCAAACGAAATTTGGACGAGTTAATTGAACTTTTTGAGATTAAGGACATTCTTGACATACAGGTGCGCAAACTCTCGCTGGGCCAGCGGATGAAATGCGAATTGGTCGCGGCATTGCTTCACAAACCGAAAGTGCTGTTTTTGGACGAGCCGACCATCGGGCTTGACGTCGTGGCGCAGAAGAAAATCCGCGATTTCATCAAAAAATACAATCAAGAGAAAAAAACAGCGATTATTTTGACTTCTCATTATATGGAGGACATCCGGGAATTGTGCCGACGGGTGATTATCATCAACTTGGGAAAAATAATCTACGACGGCAATTTGGAAGATTTAATCAGAAAATACGCTCCGCACAAAGTTTTGACGGTGACTTTTAACGAAGGCGGCGCGAGCCGCGAGCAAATTGAAAAATACGGCGAAATCGCGGAATATAATCCTTACGGCTGCGTGATTAAGACCCCGAGGAGCGAAGCGAAAAACACGGCCGTCGCCTTGCTGTCGTCAGATTTGCCGGTTGACGACATTTTGATTGACGAGGTGGAGATTGACGACGTGGTCAGGCAGATATTTAATCGTTAGTCGCTCTTGCTAAATTTATTCTCACGTGTTAATATATGCAATTATTGGAGATGAGTTTTGGAACATTAACAAAAGGAGAAATCAATGAGCGGACAGGAAACCGAATTTATGAAGCAGGCGGTTCAGAAGATCGTAGAGTTGACTCGGGAAAATAAGATTCAATGGAGAGAATCTTATTTGCGGACGTTTAAAACAACTGTCGGGGACTTTGCCGTTGAGTTTAACTGCATTTCGAGCGGAGGTGTTGATTTAAAGATTAGCGCCGCGGAGTTTAGAAGGGATCAGTCCGAAGAAGGCCCGGACGGTTTGAGCGCCCATTTGCTTCTCAAAGAATTGGTTGAAGCCGCGACCGCCAAGACAAAATAATTAAATAAATACCGCCAAGGGAAATATCTTGGCGGTATTTTAATTTTCAGGATGTTTGACAAGTGTGATAAAATGACATTATGGAAGAGCATTATCCAAATTGCGTTTGCGAAAAAAGCTGTCTTTGCTGTACTGCCGAAAATTTGGCCGTGTCGGTCGGGTGTGAGGCGGAAGCGAAGCAATATGAATACAATTTGCCCGAGAAATTGAGCCATAAAGAGCACGCGGGGCCGCCCGCGCGGGCGGGTAAATTGAGCCATGTTGACCATGAAACGGCGATGGCAAGTCCGGCAATGGCCAAAGAAATGGAGGCCGACATGCGCCGGCGATTTTTGATTTCTTTCGCGCTCTCAATAATAATTTTTCTTTATTCGCCGGTAGCGATGAATTTTGGGATAAAATTACCGTCGCCGATTCCCGTAAATTGGATTTTGTTTATTTTGACGTCGCCGGTCGTGTTTTGGACCGGCTCGATCTTTTTAACCGGAACTTATTATTCTTTAAAAAATAAGGCCTTGAACATGTCCGTGCTTATCGCTACCGGAGTGCTCGCGGCGTATTTGTTCAGCGTTGTTTTGACGTTTACGATCGGCGGCGAGACGTTTTACGAAGCGGCGGCGTTTTTGGTCGCTTTTGTTTTGTTTGGCTATTGGATGGAAATGAAATCAAGAAGAGGGACGTCCGAGGCATTGCGCGCTCTTTTTGACCTCGTGCCGCCCAAGGCAAAAGTGATTCGCGGCGGTCTGGAAGTCGTTATTTTAAGTTCGGAAATCGCGCCGGGCGATATCGTTGTCCTGCGTCCCGGAGACAAGGTTCCGGTTGACGGAGAAATCATTGAAGGAGAATCGGCCATTGATGAGTCATTGGTCACCGGCGAATCCGTTCCGGTTTCAAAAACGATAGGCGGTAAAGTCGTCGGCGGCTCGGTAAATCAAACGGGACTGATTAAATTCAAAGCGACGCAAGTCGGCTCGGAAACGGTTCTGGCGCAAATTATTAAAATGGTTGAAGTCGCCCAGAATTCCAAAGCTCCGGGACAGCGGCTCGCGGATAAAGCCGCGGCTTATTTGGTGGTCGTCGCCATCGCCGTCGGCTTGTTTACGTTTTTTGGCTGGTATTTTATTGCCGGCGCCTCTTTTCTTTTCGCGCTGACTTTCGCGGTTTCGGCCGTTGTCGTCGCTTGTCCGGACGCTTTGGGGCTCGCCACTCCGACGGCGGTCGCGGTCGGCACGGGCATCGGCGCCAAGAACAACATTTTGATCAAAGACGCGGTAACGCTTGAAAATACTTCAAAAATCAACGCGATTGTTTTGGACAAGACCGGAACTTTGACCGAAGGCAAATTCAGAGTGACCGACATTATTCCTTTCGGAGGTTTTACCGAAGAAGATATGTTGAATTACGAGGCGGGCATGGAAGCCGGCTCAAATCATCCTTTGGCGAAAGCGATTTTGGCGGAAGCGGCGAGGCGGAAAGTAACTCCCTCGCGGCAACCGGAAAAATTTGAGTCAATAGCCGGCTATGGTCTTAAAGCGATAATAGACGGCAGAGTCGTTTTAGCCGGAAAAGAGAAACTTTTGAGAGATAACGGAATTGTCGTGGGAGAAGAAGAAAAGAAAGTCATTGAACGATTGGCGGGGGAAGGCAAGACGCTTAGTTTGCTCGGTGTTGGAGGCACGCTTGCCGGCGTAACCGCGGCCGCGGATCCGATCAAGCCCAACGCCAAGCGGGCGGTAATGGAACTTAAGGCGCTCGGCATTGAGGTCGCGATGATTACCGGCGATCACGCGAAAGTCGCTCAGTCCGTGGGCGGGGCGCTGGGCATTGAAAGAATTTTTGCCGAAGTTTTGCCTGAAGATAAGGCAAAATACGTTAAAAAGTTGCAGGACGAGGGAAAATTCGTGGCAATGGTCGGCGACGGAATCAACGACGCTCCGGCTCTGGCCCAAGCGGACATTGGCATTGCCATCGGCGCAGGAACCGATGTCGCGAAAGAAACAGGCAATATTATTTTGGTTAAATCCGATCCTTATGACATAGTCGCCGCTTTTCGTTTAAGCAAAGCCACGGTTGTTAAAATGAAGCAAAATCTTTTTTGGGCGGTATTTTACAACCTTTTGGCGATTCCGGTTGCCGCCGGAGTTTTTTACAACTCGTTCGGCCTGTCGCTCAGGCCGGAATTTTCCGCTCTTTTGATGTCCGCTTCCTCAATTTTTGTGGCCCTTAACGCGGTTTCTCTGAAGAGAATTGAACCTAAATTAAGGGTCTGAAAGCCCTTCGAATTCCTCAGGGCAAAGGGTTGTTTTTTTGCTGAAAATTTGCTAAACTTAAGACAGATTTGACAATAGGAAAACGGCTGAATTTTATGCGTTGGCTTCATATTTTCGGTTTCGGAACGGCGTCAATTTTGGGATGGGCTTCTTTTTTCGGCTTTATTTTTTTTACCGAGCCGCGGGGGATCGCGCCGGTTGGTTTCGCGATTTTGTACGCCGGCTTTTTTATCGGCCTGTCTTGTTTTTTTATTTTCTCAAGTTTGACGCTGAAAAAAATTTTCAATTCAAAAAAATCGCGTGAGGATTTTGAGATTACTTTGCGCAGATCGGCGATGCTGGCTTTTGTTTTGGCCGCCGGCCTTCTTTTGCAGAGTTTAAAAATTTTGAGCTTGCCCATAATGATCGGTCTTGTCGTCAGCGTAATTTTTTTGGAATTGTATTTGATAACAAAAAGTCCGCCCGCGCAGGCAGGCGACGAGTATTTAATTTCATAATGTCATGAACATCGCGGAGCTAAAAAAAATCGCTTTTAGCGAAATTGAAAAAGCGAAAAATCCGGAAGACCTTGAAAAGGCCCGGAAGACATATTTGGGCCGCAAAGGAGAACTGACGGCTGTTTTAAGATCGTTGGCGGAGCGGCCGGCGGAGGAAAAAATCAGAGTGGGCAAAGAGGCGAATCGTTTGAAATCGGAACTTGAAGCTCTGTTTGAGTCAAAAAAAACAGCGTTTGAAAAAGAGCTGTTGGCCGCGGCCGCGAAAAAAGAGAGGATTGACATTACCGCGCCAGGGAAAAAGGTATCGCGGGGCAGTTCGCATCCGCTTAGCCGTTTGAGAAAAGAGGCCGAGGATATTTTCGGTTCTTTGGGATTTGAAATCATTGAGGGGCCGGAAGTTGAGACAGAATATTATAATTTTGACGCTTTGAACATTCCCGCGGAACATCCGGCAAGGGAGATGTGGGACACATTTTGGCTGGGAAAAAAATTTTTGATGCGGACGCACACGAGTCCCGTGCAGATACGATATATGGAAAAGCACAATCCGCCTTTCAGAATTATCGCTCCGGGCAGGGTCTTCAGGCATGAAGCGACCGACGCTTCGCACGAGATTCAATTCAATCAGCTTGAAGGGCTTATGGTCGGAAAAGACGTTTCCCTCGCCGATTTAAAAGGAATTTTGGAGCAGTTTTTGAGGCGATTGATGGGGGAGAAAATTCAGATTCGTTTTAAGCCCAGTTATTTTCCTTTTGTCGAGCCGGGCGTTGAGGTTGATATGCTTTGGAACGGCCGGTGGCTTGAAATGCTCGGCGCGGGAATGGTTCATCCGAATGTTTTGCGCGCCGGCGGCCTGAATCCGAACGAATGGCAGGGGTTTGCTTTCGGCGTCGGCATTGACCGGCTTGCGATGCTGAAATACAAGATTGACGATATACGATTATTTTATTCGGGAGATTTAAGATTTCTGAGACAGTTTTAAATATATGAAAGTTTCATTCAATTGGCTCAAAGATTATATTGACATAAAAATTCCTCTGCCTAAACTGGCGGATATTTTGACCATACGTTCTTTTGAGGTGGCGGCCGTTGAGAAAGTCGGCTCCGACTACGTTATGGACATTGAGGTTTTGCCCAACAGGGCGCACGATTGTTTGAGCCATATCGGCGTTGCGCGGGAAATTTCCGCTTTGTTGGAAACAAAATTAAAAATAAAAGAAACGAAAGTAAAAGAAGACAAAAAATCAAGCGTTAAAAATTATTTGGCTATAAAAATTGAAGAGCCGGAATTGTGCCGCCGATACGTCGGAAGAGTGATTTTGGGAGTTAAAGTCGGACCTTCGCCGAAGTGGCTCAAAGACCGGCTTGAGGCAATCGGCCAGAAGTCAATAAATAA
>Ga0155191_140_pt1 | contig 10743 bp, 10 predicted proteins | sample RifCSPhighO2_02_FD_106159 | JGI IMG/M metagenome (GOLD analysis project Ga0155191, IMG submission 106159) | Candidatus Azambacteria bacterium RIFCSPHIGHO2_02_46_12
TCAATAACGGTAATATTCTTCGTCGTGCAGTCGGCGTTTGCACACCGAACAAATTTAAGGTCATTATTTGACCCATCGTAATAACTGATTCTGGCAAAACCGTCCGAACCGAGAGCGATTGAAGTGTACTCAGATCCGACGTTCCCGCTTGAGTCAACAGTAGTAATATTTTTCGTCACGCAATTTTCGTCAAGACAGCGCGCGAATTTGAGATCTTGATTTGTAGCGTCGTAATAACTGATTCGCGCGAAGCCGTCGGAACCGAGCGCGAGCGAGGTGTATTCGCCCACGTCGCCGCTTGAATCAAGAGTGCTGATAATACTGCCGCTCACGGTCCCCACTCCGTAATCGCTGTTCGCGGTTTCCCAGGATTGGTCAACGCTCGGGGCCGTACCCTGAGCCACCCAAGCGCTGCCCGTAATCCGCGCGCCCGAAGCGCCGGTAATACTGCCGTTTGAATAAACGCTTCCGTTGACTCGCGAGTTCTGTCCCATAATCAAACCGCCGTCTCCGATTTGCGAGCCGTAACTGAAACCAACGGTCGTGGTCGGCAGGTCAAAAACGGTCTGCGTTTTTCTTATTCTGTTTTCCGCGCTGCCTTGAGATTCTATGGTTGCCGAGGCCGTAGTCGCGTTAACAGTTATCGTCGTTTGATTCTGCCCGACATTCAAATTATACGAGGAAGAATACTGCATCGCGTTTTTTACTCGGTAGATCGCGTCCTCAAGTCCGGCTTCGGAAGCGTAATAACTTTGCAAGGACTTGAGCTTTGTTTGAGAAATTTTAATTTCGGTTGAAGCCAAGACCAAAAAACCGCCGGCCAAAATCAAAGAACCTCCAAGGATAATAATGGTGGAAAGCAACAAAGCAAAACCTTTTTGATTGCGAATGTTATTCATCATCTTAAACTCGCCGTCGCGTTAAGGGTTGTTGAAATATCAAATGAACTTCCGGCGGGAGCGTTATAGCCCACGGTTATCTGAACTTTTACCGATTCGGGCGCTGGGGGCGAAGTCAAACGGGTGAAAGTTAAATTTTTGACTTTCACTCTGTCGGAAGTCAACGCGAGCGCGCTTTGACTTTCTCTTTTTAAATACAGTTTGTTGTTGTCAACGTAAAAATCAACGTAAGTGCTCGTCTCATTGGTCGGCGGATTTAAAAGCGTTTCCAAACTCAGTTGTCCGGGATCGGTCGGCGCGAAAACGCTCGTCGGCGAATAAATTTTCGAGGCCTGGCGGATTTCATTGACAATCGTATCCAGCGCGAAACTCGCGTTATTCATCGCTTCCTTTGAGGCCTGAATTTTTCCGTACGAGGTAATCAAACTAAGCGCGAAATTAATCACAAGTCCCGCCACAATCACAACAAGGCCGACGTAAACGACCATCTCTAACAGAGTAAAACCTTTTTGATTATGTACAATATTCATTATCGCCAGTTTGTTAAGTATGTGATCAAATTTATCTCTTGAGTTCCGCTCCTGGACGGCCAGCTGACATAAATCGTTACCTTCTTGGTGTTTGCGTCAAGCGTGCCGCCGGAAGTCACGATATTGTCGCTCCCGTCCCTGTTAACATTCTCAAAAACAGCCCTCCTTGCGTAGCGATTGTTGATTAAACCGGGATTTGTCGTCTGAAGAATCCACTTGCCCCCCGAAACAACGGGGTAATAATTTGTTCCGGCGGTCAGTGTCGCGATATTTGAACTCCAACTCTCGTCCCTAACATTTCTTGCCGCCTCTATTCCTTCTTCAGCCAGATAACTTGCTTCAAGAAGCGCTTTTCTGTCATTCATCACCCCCAAAGCGTACGAAGAAACTCCGGATATGCCAAAAAGCGCGATGCCGGCGATGGCGACAACAACGATGATTTCAATTATACCGACGCCTTTGCTGTTCATTATTGTATTTGAGGATTAGAGACAAACAACGACGAACCCATTGTCGCCGTTCCGTCGGCCGCGTAATTGATCAAATTTTCTCCGTCAAGGTTAATCTGCACCGCTTCGGTGTTCTGCGTCCGGTCGCGGTGAATGGAAAGCTGAACCGCGCTCGCGGTCAAACTGTGACTGTGAATTTTTAAACTCTGATTTTGGCCGTTAACCAAAATAGTCCCCGCCCAGTTAAATTCGGTTTGATCGGCGTTCAAATAGTTTTGAAACGAGACATTGGTCGTTGAAAAACCCGGAAAAACCAAACTCAAGGTGACGGCCGAGCGAACGTCGCGGCTGTAATCAATGTGAACGTGCCTTGTGTCCGTAACGTGGGTTCCCGCGGGCGACTGAACGGTTCCCAAAAAAGCGACTTCGCCGGACGGATCAATCACTACCGTCCTGCTCCTCGAAATGTCGGAAATTTTCCGGATGTCCACGGTGCCGCTCTGCGAGGTTACTCCCGTCAGGCGCTGAAAAATCGCGTCGTTGCCGCCGCCGATCGCGACATTGGCGATTTCAAAACCGGAAGGCAGCGAATGAAATTCATTGTCGGAAGCCGAAGGATTGTAAGAAGTTCCTTTAAAAAGAACATATTGGCCGCTTTCAAAATGAACGCCGTATTGGCTCGCGCTTTCGGAAGCGAGCGTTTTTGTCCGGGCGATTCTCAGAGTGTTCAGAACGTTTTGAGCCGCGGTATCCAAGTCAATCTGGGAACGAAAAGAAACGGTTGAAACAACGACCGCCGTGGCCAAAATGGCGACCAAACCGACTACGATGAGTATTTCAATGAGAGTGAAACCTTTCATAAAAACTATTGCGCGCCGATAAGTGAGTACATTGGCTGCAACATTGAAATGGCGAAAAAGCCGACGACAACGCCTATGACAATCATCAAAAGCGGTTCAATTATCGTGGAAAGCGATTTGGTCGTGTTGTCCACGTCTTCTTCAAAAAAAACGGACAATTTTTCAAGAATATCCGACAAAGCTCCAGTTTCTTCGCCGACCGAAACCATTTCCGTCACCATCGGCGGATAAAGATGCGGATATTTTTCCAGCGTCTCAAAAATCTTTTTGCCTTTTTGTATTTCAACGGCCGTGTCTTTCAGCGAGGCCGAGTAGTAATGATTTGTCAGAGTGTTTGACAAAATTTCAAACCCCTTCACGACCGGGACGCCGCTCGCGATTAAAGACGAAAGAGTTCTGGCAAACCTGGCCGAATTGACTTTTTTTGTCAGCGACCCGAAAATCGGGGTCTTTAACAGGATAAAATCGATAATTCGCTTGCCTCCTTTTGTTTTAACGACAATCCTGAGCGTAAAAACAAATATCGCGACGAACAGCAAAAAGATATACCAGTAAGAAATGAGAAAATTTGAAAAGCCGATCACAAGTTTGGTTGTCCAGGGAAGCTCAACGCCCATTTCTTTGAAAGAACTGGCCAATTTCGGGACGATGACCACCATCATCAAAGCGCCGATACCGAGCATCGCCACGAGGATTACCGCCGGATAAACCATCGCCCCCCGAACGCGCGATATTAATTCATGCTCTTTTTTCATCTGCGAAGCCAAAAGTTTCAAAACCTCCTCAAGATTGCCGGCGGTTTCGGCCGTCCTTATCATATTCACGTAGAGTTCGTTGAAAACGCTTCGGTGTTTGTCCATGGCGTCGCCGAACGTGCTTCCTTTCGCGATGTCCGCGGCTATTTCCAGAATTGATTTTTTAAATTTCGCGTTTTTGCTCTGCCTGGCCAGAACCTCAAGCGCCCGGTTCAGCGAAAGGCCAGCGCCGATCATCACCGCCAAGTTCAAGGTAAAAGTTGTTTTTTCAATCAAAGGAACGCCGAACAGCCCTTCAAACGTTTTGGATATTTTATGAAATAAATCTTTGCCGGTTTCTTTTTTTTCAAACGTCCGGGAAGAAACTAAAAGATACCCTTCGTTGTGAAGGGTTCTCGCCAATTCGTGCTCATTGGCGGCCTCGGCTTCCCCTTTTTTAATTTCATCGCCGGTCAGGCTTCTTGCGGTATAGGAATAAAGCATAATAGATAAATGCGATACTAATATACTAATGCATACTAATGATACGAATGGATACTAATTTTTTTATTCGTATTTATTAGTATAATTCGTATGCATTCGTATATTGGCATCGCGTTATTCCCGCGTCACTCTCAATATTTCCTCCAAACTCGTTATTCCTTGAGCGGCCTTGATGAAGCCGTCCTCAAGCATGGTAATCATTCCCTCTTCTTTGGCTTTTTTCTCGATTTCTCCGCTGGTAGCGCCTTTCACTATCAATGCTTTAATCGCTTCGGAAACATTCATAACTTCGTGAATTCCTATCCGGCCTTTATAGCCGTCAGCACATTCCGCGGCGCGTTTCGGACGATAAAATTTGACGTCCTGCCAGCCGCCATCCGCCGGAACGATTTTTTGCGTTCTCAAAATTTTTAAAATCGCGTCCAAATCAAACTCTTTCGCCAAATTATCCAGTTCGCTTTTGCTCAAAACGTAGGCCTCCTTTTCCGGACAAAGCGTTCTGACCAAACGCTGGGCGGTGATGATATTGACGGTTGAAGCGATCAAAAACGGTTCAACCTTCATATCAAGCAATCGTGGCAAAGCGCCGGCCGCGCTGTTGGTGTGAAGCGTTGATAAAACCAGATGGCCGGTCAAAGAAGCGTTAACCGCCAAAGAAGCCGTTTCCTCGTCGCGGATTTCGCCGACCATGATGATGTTCGGGTCCTGCCTGAGCAAAGACCGCAGGCCGTTCGCGAAAGTCAGACCGATGTGCGGCCTTACCTGGGTCTGATTGATGCCTTCAATTCGATATTCAATCGGGTCTTCAACGGTTGAAATGTTGACCTCCGAGGTATTCAACATTTCGAGCACCGTGTACAAAGTCGTCGTTTTTCCGCTGCCGGTCGGCCCGGTGACCAAAATCATTCCGGTCGGTTTTTTAATGCTGCGTTTGATAAGTTCCAGCCCTTCCCCGAAAAACCCGAGTTGTTCCAAAGTAAACTTGCTCGCGCTTTCCGGTAAAAGCCGCATGACGATCTTCTCGCCGTCGTAAACGGGCAAAACCGAGACGCGAAAAGAAATTCTCTGCCCTTCCATGTCAATTTTAAATCGGCCGTCCTGAGGCAGCCGATGTTCGTCCAATTTTAAATTTGACAAAACCTTGATTCTGGCGATAATGCCCGCCTTTACCTGAAAAGGCAGGGTCATGGCCGGGCGCAAAATACCGTCAATGCGATAACGGACCATCACTTCTTTTTCGCTTGGTTCAATGTGAATGTCCGAAGCCTTTTGCAAAACGGCGTGCTTAATCAGAGTATCAACGATTTTAATAATCGGCAGGTCCTCGGCAATTTTTTTAAGATCTTCGCCTTCTTCGGCCAAAATCGCCCTCTCTTCTTCGGCGTAGGCCGTCAAGACAGGAGTTTCTTTTTTGATAATCTCGCCGAACTCCACTTCCAAACTTTTTTGATACTGTTTCAGAATCGTCTGAATGCTCGCGGGAGAAGCGAGCCGCGGCCTGATTTTCAGATTAGCCGTTTTTTTTATGAACTCAATCGTCTGAAGATCTTCCGGATCAAGCATCGCGACTTCAAGCGTCTGTCCGGCTTTTTTGTAAGCAACTATGTTGTGGGTTCTCGCGATCGGTTCCGGAATGATTTGCAAAACGCGGGGGTCGATTTTTTCCTTTTCCAAATTGACGTACGGCACGCCCAAAATATAGGCCTGGAGTTTAATCAGATCCTCTTCGCCGATAATTTTTTCTTCCACCAGAACCTCGCCCAGCTTCTTGCCCGACTGAATGGATTTCTTTTCCGCTTCTTCAATCTGCGCCGAAGTCGCCAGTTTTTCGTCAAGCAAAAACGCTTTTAATTGTTGGGGGTCAACGCGCATACCAGCTTATAGCTTATAGCTTATAGGAAATTAGCAAGAAAGAAGAAATATTTTTTTTTCTTGCTAATAAGCTAACAGCTACAAGCTATCTTGCTATTTGATCGCTTGCTTTACTTTCTGCACGACGTCTTCCAACTCGTAGTTGGCTTTGACCAGGTAACTCAGCGCTCCGAGAGCCAAGGCCCGCTCGACGGCCGCCGCGTTTTCGAGATTGGTCAAAACAATCACCGGAATGTTCTTGGTTGCTTCGTTTTTCCTGATATTTTCCAAGACCTCGAAACCGTCGATTTTGGGCAGAATCAAATCAAGCAAAATCAAATCCGGCTTTTCCCTTAAAGCCATTTGCAGGCCGATTTCGCCGTCGAGGGCGTTCAGCATTTTGTAGCCCTCTTGAATTAAAATTTCGCTGATTGTTTTTTGAAGAGTCGGTTCATCTTCAATCAGCAAAACCGCTTTTTGTTGGTCAGTCATAAAATAGCTTTATAGCTTCTTGGCTTCTTAGCGGCCCAGGGAACTGGGAAGCTAAAAAACTGAAAAGCCAGCTTAATTTATAATTGGCAGCAAGGGAGAAATGAAAACAACGTTTTCATTTCAGCCGAGCGAACCAATTTCAAGCAATGTTATGAAACATAACATTGCTTATTTTTTAATTGGCAACGTGAACCAAAAAGTGGAACCCTCGCTCTCCTTGCTTGAAAATCCGATTTCGCCGTTTAAGTGTTCAATGATTGATTTGGCGAGGTAAAGCCCGAGTCCGGAACCGACGGTCTGGTATCTCATGATGTTTTCCGAACGGAAAAATTTTTGAAAAACGTACCTTTGCTGGGCCTCCGGAATGCCCACGCCCTGATCCTTAATCTGCCATTTTAAATAAGAATCGTCTTGATTAATCGCGATTGCAACCTGCCCCGCGGATCTCGTGTATTTAATGGCGTTATCCAGAAGATTTTGGATAACCATCGCGACGCGGTCAGGGTCGCCGATAACCGAAGGGTGTTCAATTTGATTTTCAAACACGACTTCTATATTATACGCCCGGGCCAGCCCAGACAAATCATTGATGATTTTTTGGCTGATTTCCGTCAAAGAAAAAGGGACTTTGCGCACTTGCAGAGCTCCGGCCTCAATCCTGCTGACATCCAAAAGATCGTTGACCAATTTAATCATTCTGGTGCTTGAGTCCTGGATAATCTGCAAAAATTCTATTTGTTTCGGCTCAAACTTTCCGATTCTTTCTTTCAAAAGCAAACTTAGAGACCATCTTAACGAAGAGAGCGGGGCTCTGAGCTGGTGGGAAACCAAATTCACGAACTCGCTTTTTAAGATGTTCGCTTCGCTGATTTGTCTGACGCCCGACAAGATGGCGTAATCGATAACCAACAAAATGATCGTTATAATGATCACGAACAGTGCCACGACTTCCGGTTCCTCAATATACCGCTTGGCCAAAACAAAAGTGCCGAGCATCGCGAAAATAATCACGGAACCCATCATCATAAACAAAAACGGCGGACAACTCCACGGGCCGATCCTGTATTTGCGGCATTCGGCAAAAAAATTCAATCGCTGTAAAGTGTCTTTAATGGCCATAATCGTGTCTCTTGTCAATTATACCACAAAGTGCGATAATGGGACACAACACGGAAGCGGGGCGTAGTGTAATGGTTAACATGCCTGTTTCTTGCCCCGTTAGAAATATAATCGGAGAGTCGTATAGTGGTAGTACGCCTGCTTTGGGAGCAGGTAGCCCGAGTTCGATTCTCGGCTCTCCGACAAGTAGATTTCTAACGGGGTGAAGGAACAGGTGACTCCCGGTTCGAATCCGGGCGCCCCGACCAATTGAAAAATCGCGAAAAAAATGGTAGATTAAAAATATGAATACACCAAAAATTTTATTGGTTGAAGATGAACAAAATTTGGTTAAAGCGCTTGACATCGTCTTCAATAAAGCCGGTTTTGAGGTAACGGCGAGCTTTGACGGCGTTGACGCGCTGGACAAATTGAAGCAGACAAATCCGGACATCATACTGCTGGATGTCTTAATGCCCAGAATGAACGGCTTCATTTTCCTGGAAAAAATCAAACAGGATAAAAATTTAAAAAACATTCCGGTCATAATTTTCTCCAATTACACGACGACCGAATACGTCAAAAAGGGCCTGTCGCTGGGCGCGGTTGATTTTATAGGCAAGACCAGCATAACTTTGAACGAATTGATAAACAAAATAAATGGCCATCTAAAAAATCGGATTGAAAGGCAGTAAACCGTCCGCGGGTATCGTATATCGGCATTACCACAGGTTTCCAACCTGTTGAGAGGGGTTCGACTCCCCTTACCCGCTCAATAAAAACAATCCCGCCGCGGCGGGATTGTTTTTATTGAGTATATTTATGACCTCGCTAGAACCTATTTATCAAAAATTCTGGATTTTGAATAGTGCCGCGCGGAGCGCGGCACTATTGAACCCGCGGCTCCGTCCGCCTAACGGCGGCGCAAAGCCATTCTTTACTCTTTATTATTGCGCGCTATGGAAAACCTATCTTGTGGAGTTTTGTAATTCAAAGTATACTAAGAGTTATGAACAAAAAAATTATTGGGGTTATTATCATTATTTTCGGTCTTGTTATGGTCGGCGGAAGCATGGGATCGGTAGAGCAATACGGCGTTGCCGCTCCAATCTCGATGTCTTTGATTGTTATTTTTGGATTGGCGTTAATATTCTGGGATAAAATTAAAACTTGGCTTGGCTAAACAAAAAAGCCCCAATTTTATCGGGGCTTTTTTGTTACTGTGCAACTAATCGCTTAAACCACTCAAAAACCACCGATTCCGCAGGTTTATTCCTTACGCTATGGGAGATCTGGGGCAGCCAGACTTGAGGCAACAAAACATCCGTAAAAGAATAGCCGTAAGCATCAACAGCCTCGACATTCAAAAATTTGCCATGTGCCTCATTTATCGCTTCCATCATTGCTTCGTAAGCAATCGCCTGCACTGAAAAATCCGGTAGTAGGTAACACGGGTCTGCTCCTCTTTGTATACAATAAGGCTCCTGAAATCCATCAGCAGAATGAGACTGAATCAGTATCCTAATATAGAATGGTTTGTTGTATTTTCCAAAATCATCTCCACGCCCTTTTAAATTTTCAAGAATGAAACGTTTTAGGTTACCAACGCTTACGGTTTTATCGTCGGCGCCCGCAGGCACACCTCCTGAAGAAGTAAAGATATAGCCGTCAACAGCAGAGAGAACCCCTGAAATTTTCGCAAGATCCGCCTCGTAGAACGGGTCTATCAACAAAATCAGCTGGCCAGAATAGACAGATCGGACTTTTTCAATGAGTTCCAGCATTTTATTCTGATAAGCTGTTTCGTGTCCCCTGATAGATGGGTTATAGTCAAAATGATTCAGCATGATTCCCTTAATTCCCGTTTCTTCCGCTATTTTCGCCTGATTCAGAAGAAACACAGAGTAATTATCAATAAGAGTCGCCAACCACTCATCATTCGGTATATCTCCAACCGGATCATTAACTCGGTCTAGTCCCTTCCCTAAATTTAAATATAGTAAAACATCTACTCCCTGCGATTTTGCGGTTTTTACTATTTTGCGCAGTGTTGTGTCATCTATTAGGGGCCTCTCATTTTCAACGCTAGCAGTTTTGAAGTTTGAGAATAAAATATAGTTAGTGATGGCTATCGTGTCTCCTCCAAGCATTTTTGCCCTTGACAGCGTTTTTTCATAAGACTCAAACATGGGACCTTTTCCAATAAGAGAAAAAATTGCATTTTTTAAAGATAAACAATCATTATTGTTTGGGTTACCGAACAGGTGGCTTGTCCATACGTCGTTGAAGCCAACAACCCGCTTTATTTCCGGCTGCAGTGGCGCGCCTTTTATTTGCGGTAGAGGGTAAGCTCCTAAATAAGTTGAGGGATATATGGTCTCTGGGGCTTCAATAAGACAGTAGGGATCGTCGACGGTTATATTTGTTGGTTTGGCCTGCTGGTAAAAATCCGGGTAAGCAATTTTATCCAGGTCTGTTGGGACAACGAGCACGTCTTCGAAATCCTCTTTAACTGGAGCTGATGTTGTCCCGCACCATGGCGGCGTTGGCCATGGACCTTTAGGAGGACACGCTTTTAGCGCAAATATTACGGCAGTCGCGGCGACAAATAAGCCGACGATACCGACAATTAAAATTAAAAATGTTTTCATATTATTTTCGTTCGGGGAAACACTTCAAAAATTTATCCCGAGCGTCAGGCGGAGCATACTGGACCGAAGGGATGACTTTTAATTGTTCACATGTCGGTCCTTGTTCGGTTGGAATTTCAGCGGCTGGTGGAGAAGACGGGACATTCAAGGTTGAGGGAACAGTTGATGTTGCGCGTTCAGGAAAACATTCCAGAAAGCGCTCGCGAACATCTTGCGGCGCATAATCAGCGCTCGGAATATCTTTAAATGTCTCGCAAGGCGCTTTTCCCACTTCCGGAGTTATTACTTGATTCTTCTGCCACCAAAAATAACCGCCGATTACGACAACCAAAAGGATTATTATAATAGGGATAAATATTTTTTTGGTAAGTGACTTATACATATTATTGCTTTATCAATTCACAATGTTATAGCTGTTCCCGACCCCTAGAACCAACCATGCTTAAGCATAATGATTATCCACACTCTTAGTATACAATAAATTTTTTAAACAAGCTATTTTCCACAGCACGCAATAATAAAGAGTAAAGAATGGCTTTGCGCCGCCGTTAGGCGGACGGAGCCGCGGGTTCAGGAGTGCCGCGCTCCGCTCGCGTGCCCCGCAGAAAAATGTTCTCATCCTTTTAGAAGAAAAAATCGGGCGCGCGCAAATCTAGAAATGCAAAGAAAACTTTT
>Ga0155191_112_pt1 | contig 6008 bp, 7 predicted proteins | sample RifCSPhighO2_02_FD_106159 | JGI IMG/M metagenome (GOLD analysis project Ga0155191, IMG submission 106159) | Candidatus Azambacteria bacterium RIFCSPHIGHO2_02_46_12
TATTATGAAGAATTTTCAACATTATCCCAAGCTCGTCAACGCGAATCCGAAATTAAAAGCTGGCGACGTGAAAAGAAACTGGCTCTAATTAAGTCAAATTTATTAACTTGAGATAGGTTTGAGAGACCGAGAAGCATCGAAATTTATGGAAATTAAATTCGATAAATTTGAAGAACAGATTTTTCTCAATACCGTACTAATTGAGAATCTGACAGACGCTGAATTTGGTACTGGCTTTCTTATTCAGAAAAGGATTGATGACAAAAAGGTTAAGCATCTTCTTTTTTCCAATAAGCATGTATTTTGGGGGAAGAGAGATAAAGATAATGTCTTGGCGGAAAAAGATATAAGAATCACTTTCCACAAAACGGAAACAGATGGTTCTTATAAACTCGGCAGTACGCACAAGCTGAATATTCATCTAAAGCGAGGGCAAATTGGTTATTATGAACACCCAGAGACCTCAGTTGATGTTGCGTGTATCAACGTCTCGAGTGTGTACCTTATTATTCCTGTCGGAATGCGAAGTGTCGAATTAGAAAAGTTTATTGACTTTAATTTAGATTCTATTTTCGCTGGACAGAGGATCATGTTTATTGGATATCCGAAAGGGTTTTTTGATACAGCAAACTTTCTTCCTGTCGCACGATCAGGATTTATCGCCAGCATTCCCAGCGTTGATTTTCAAGGCAAGAAACAGTTGCTCATTGATGCTCAAGTATTTCCCGGATCCAGTGGGAGCCCAGTGTTTATTAAGATTGGACATGCTTATAAATTGCTTGGAATAATAAGTGAGGTTCCCGTGCGACATTTAGATTTTTTGGAGCTTGAAGTAGATAAGGCGAAGACAACCGAGAAGAAAGAAGAGGGGGCTGAAAAAGTCTCAATTCCTATTCAGTTTATCGGTTTGGGAATGTTGTATAAAAACGAAATAATAAAGATAGTTTTTGATCTTGCTTAATGCGTTCGATGAGCGTCATTGTGATAAAATAAAAATTAACCACGGCCATCTGTGCGAATTTGGCTGGTGAGAGGACTTTTCCTATTTTTTTTACGAAGCCGGATTTCATAAAGAATAATAAAAAAATGAACAATAATAAAATTTCACAACTCAAAAATGACATCCAAACAGATGATAGGGTTATACTTATTAATATCAATCGGGAATACAAAGATAATATGACAGCCGATGAATTATACGAAGCTACTAGGGCGGCTTGGAGAGTTGATTTAAATAGGGCGAGAAAAGCTGAATACGCTCTTTCAATTTGTCGCGGGCGAGTGTTGGAAGTTTATAAAATAGATAATTGGGAATTTGCTCACATATATAATGGTTATAGAAAGATACAGATTTTATGGCAACATAGCGCCGAATGAAATCAGAAATAAATATCTTGATGGGTCGGTTGCTGGATACAGGAAGCGAGGAGCTCAAAATCCGATCCTATGTGTAAATTTATGAAATTTGGTATTATCTCAAAATCAATCCAATAAATCCCTACCTGTGTGTGCTATTTGTCAAAAAAGGAAAAAAAGGGGTCAGGAGCCATTTAAAATTTACGAGACCAATGAGGTCAGCCACATAACGCTCGGAATATTTTGTGAAAGCGGATAAAAATGCAACAACGAATTAATGAAAATATGAATACAGGATTTTATGGCCTCGGCATTGCCCCGGCGCTTTTGGAAATTCTCGCGCGGCTTAATTTTAAAGCACCCACCCCAATTCAGGCGCAGACCATCCCCATTGCCGCTGAAGGAAAGGACATAGTGGGAATCGCGCAAACCGGCACCGGAAAAACCCTTGCTTTCGGCATCCCCATGATTCAGCGGCTCGCGCGGATAAAGGGCCAAGGGCTTGTGGTTTTGCCGACGCGCGAATTAGCCATACAGGTGGATGAGATGCTGAAAAAAATCGGCCATGGCGCGGGACTTCGAACCGCGATATTGATCGGCGGAGCTCCCATCGGCCCGCAGACGCACGCGATTTTAAAAAAGCCCCACGTTATAATCGCGACCCCGGGACGGCTCATTGACCACCTGAATCAAAAAAATCTTCACCTCAATGAAGTAAAAATTGTTGTTCTTGATGAGGCCGATCGGATGCTGGACATGGGGTTTGCTCCTCAAATTCAGAAAATTTTTGCCGCGCTTCCCAAGGACCGGCAAACCATGCTTTTTTCCGCCACCATGCCGCCCGAGATTATGAAGATGGCCGCTTCCTACATGAAGCTTCCGGTCAGGGTGGAAATCGCGCCCGCCGGCACCATTGCCGAGAAAGTAACCCATGAAATATTTATCGTTCCAAAAGAAGCGAAAACCCGGCTTCTTGAAAAAATACTCGGGAGTTATCACGGTCCAACCCTTGTTTTTACGCGCACGAAGCACGGAGCGACAAAAGTTACCCGGCATATGCGCGCGGCAGGAATCACGGCCGCGGAAATACATTCAAACCGGTCTTTAAACCAGCGGCGCGAGGCGCTTGACGGATTTAAAACCGGCAAGTACAGGGTGCTTGTCGCGACGGACATCGCGTCCCGCGGAATCGATGTCGTCGGAATAGAACTTGTTCTTAATTACGATTTGCCCTCAACCTCGGACGATTACGTGCATAGAATCGGCCGCACGGCTCGCGCCGGCGCTTCCGGACACGCGATTACGTTTGCCGTGCCCGGAGAAGAGCGGGAAATCCGCGCGATCGAGCGTCTGATCAGAAAACCCCTGCCGGTATCCAAACTGCCGGAACTTCCACCGGCGCGCATCCCCGAATTTTTTGAAACTTCGCGCGAGCGGCCAAGATTCGCGCGTCCGGCCAGACCGCATTACCGCGGCAGGAGCTTCGGCCGCCGATAGAAGAAAGTGGGCGAAAGAGTAAACTTATGGCGACAATTCATAAACAGGAAGCTCAAAAAGAAGAGCCGGTATTTAAGCCAAAGGACGGCCAAATTGATTATACGAATATCCGATATGCCCCGGTCATCAATTGCGTTGTGAGGCATAATGACAAAATTTTGATTGTGCAAAGAAATCCAAAAATGCGATTGTATCCTAACCTTTGGAACGGCATTTCCGGATTTCTTGATGACGGAAGAAGTATTGAACAAAAGGCGAAAGACGAGTTGCGGGAAGAATTGGGAATTGAGGCGGGCGACATTGTTTCAATTCAACATGGACAGGTTTTTGATAAAGAGGAAGAAAAATACGGCAAGACATGGATTGTTCATCCGATTTTGGTTGATGTTAAAATGGACAAGATAAAACTGGATTGGGAAGCCCAAAATTACAAATGGATAAAAGTTGAGGACGCTAAAAATTTCGATTTGCTTCCGGGGTTTGATAAAGTTTTAGCATCTCTCTTTTTATGAATTGGATTTTACTTTCTTTACTCGCGCCGCTATTCTGGGCTTCCTCCAATTTTGTGGATAAGTATATTCTCGGCAAATATACGCGGGGAATTTTTGATTTTCTGTTTTTCTCAACAATCACGAGTTTGTTCTTGTTCCTGATACTTTTTATTTTTGTCGGAATGCCGGAACTGACGATGTATTCATGGATACCGATTTTGACGGGCGTCATTCTCATCTATTCATACGGTTTTTACGGAAAAGCGCTTGAGCAAGGCGATACATCCGCGTTAGTAATTCTTTTTAAGTTTATTCCGGTATTGACGGTGGTTTTGGCGTTTATATTTCTTGGACAAACATTGTCCTCTAACGAACTGCTCGGTTTTGTCGTTGTGCTGGCAGGCGCCACCATAGTTTCCTTTGAAAAAAGCAGAGGCATATTTATCAAGGGTTTTGGAATGATACTCATCGCTATTTTGATGTGGTCTGTCATGACGCTCTTCATAGATTACGGACTCACGAAGATGTCTTTTTGGGATTATTTTTTGCTTGACACTCTGGGTTCGACGTTGGCCGGACTGACACTTTTTATAATTCCCGCCATGAGAAGGCAGATAATTGACGGACTAAAAACCGCCACAACCGGCAAATATATTTGGTTTTCCGGAAATAATCTTTTGGATTTTTTCGGCCAAATGAGTATCAAGAAAGCCCTCGCAATCGCTCCGTCCGCGGGATTGGTTACCGTCGTTATGCAAGCGCAATCTTTTTACGCGATCGTCATCGGAATACTGCTGACGCTTATCATACCCGGCGTCATTAAAGAAGATATTTCCGCCCCCGTTTTGATCAAAAAATTCATCGGCGCTTTGATTATGTTTTCCGGTGTTTACATATTATTGCTATAATAATTCATGGTTGACTTCTTATATGAACGAAGAACTTCTTGGCAAAGTCATTCTTAAAAACGGTTATTCGCAGTTTCGGCTTAGGCAGGCGAAAAAGAACGTTTTTACGCGGCTTATAGAAAGCTGGGACGCGGCGACCGATCTGCCCGAGGACTTGCGGGCGCTTTTGGCGCGCGAGGTTCCGATTGAAAGTCTTTCGGCGCGGCTGTTGGTTGAGTCGGCGAAAAAAGACACGCTGAAAGCGCTTTTCGCGACGCGCGATGGTTTGTTCATTGAAGCGGTGCTTATGCGGCACGACCGCGATCGGCGAACCGTGTGCGTGTCTTCGCAAGCGGGCTGTCCGATGAAGTGCTCGTTTTGCGCGACGGGAAAACTCGGGTTTAAGCGCAATTTGACGGCGGAAGAGATTGTTGATCAGGTGCTGTTTTTCGCCCGCCTGCTCAATAAGAAACGGGAGAGTGTCACAAATGTCGTGTATATGGGAATGGGGGAGCCGATGAATAATTACGACAACGTCATGGCCTCGATCCGCGCGCTTAACGACAAAGACGGGCTTAACCTCGGCGCGCGGCACATTTCCATTTCCACCTGCGGCATCGTTCCGGGTATTAAAAAATTCGCGAAAGAAAAATTGCAGGTGAATCTCGCGATATCGCTCCACGCGACCGACGATAAAACTCGTTCGCGCCTGATGCCGGTCAACGAGGCCTATCCGTTGGGAAAATTGATGAAAGCGGCGGGCGAGTATGCCGTCGCGACGCGGCGAAAAGTGATGTTTGAATATATTTTAATTTCAGGTGTCAACGATTCGGACGAGCACGCTCGTTCTCTCGCGGCGCTTATGGGAAAAAACAAGCTCTATCACGTCAACCTCATCAAGTATCACGAAACGTTCGCGAAAGGCGGAACGGCTCCGGCTTGCCCCGCCGTGGCGGCGGTGTTTCGCGCGCCAGCGCGCGAGCGAATGAACCGCTTTTTCGACATCTTGAAAAAATCCGGCGTGTCATGCACTTTTCGCGTCAGCTTCGGTGAAGACATCGCCGGCGCCTGCGGCCAATTGGCCCCGAAAGAATAGGCGATTTGACCAAAATTAGTTTATATAGTATTATGTATTTTACTGTTATCTATCGGCCGCGCGAGGCCTATTTTTTATGGAAATCAGAAACATTGCCATCATAGCTCATGTGGATCACGGGAAGACGACTCTTACGGACGCGCTGTTGCGCCAAACCGGCGTTGCCGGCGAAGGAGTGTCCATGGATTCAAACACGCTCGAACAGGAGCGCGGCATTACGATTTATTCCAAAAACGCGGCTATTTTTTATAAAGGCACGAAAATAAACATCGTTGACACTCCCGGGCACGCCGATTTCGGCTCGGAGGTGGAACGGGTGCTTCGCTCGATCGATTCGGTTCTTCTCGTTGTTGACGCGCAGGAAGGCCCAATGCCGCAAACGCGCTTTGTTTTGAAAAAATCTCTGGAGCTCGGGTTAAAGCCCATCGTAATAGTAAATAAGATAGACAAAGCCGCCGCCGATCCGGCGCAATGCGTGGAGCAGGTGTTTGAACTTTTTCTGGAGCTCGGGGCGAACGACGAGCAGGCGAATTTTCCCGTGGTTTACGCCAATGGCCGGGAGGGAATCGCGAAGCTGAAACTTGCCGACGAATCAAAAGACCTGACACCGCTTTTGGATACGATACTTTCGCACGTCAAATCAGCTTCTTCCGACGAGCTTTCGGCGCGTCCGCTCCGATT
>Ga0155191_120_pt1 | contig 5658 bp, 5 predicted proteins | sample RifCSPhighO2_02_FD_106159 | JGI IMG/M metagenome (GOLD analysis project Ga0155191, IMG submission 106159) | Candidatus Azambacteria bacterium RIFCSPHIGHO2_02_46_12
ATTGGAAGCAAAACGCGCCAGATAAATTTTTTGCCAAAGAGGGCCGAAAACCGGAACTCTGATTTTTATGGAATCCCAGCGATAACGCCCTTCGTAAGTCGCGGTCCAGCGCCAAAACAAAACTCCGGCCACGGCCAGAAGAATGAGAATGAGCCAAATCCAGCTTCTGATGAAAACGCTGATTCCAAGCACTAAAAGCGTGATAAAGGGCAATTGTCCTCCGGACTCCCGCAAAATGTTTTCAAGCTGGGGTATGACCCAGATAAACATCGCCGCTCCCACTATAACGAAAGTGCCGAGAATAAACAGCGGATACATCATCGCGCCTTTGGCACGCGAGCTGATGGCGTATTCCCGCTCAAGGTGGTCGGCCAGATAAGACAAAACTTCCTCCAATTTGCCCGATGTTTCGCCGGATTTAATCATTGAAACGTAAAGATGGCTGAACACCGCCGGGTGTTTGATCATCGCTTTGGACAGCGAAGTGCCTCCTTCAACGTCCGCGGCAACGGCGAAAATCACATCTTTAAGAGCCGGGTTGGCCGTCTGTTCGTGCAGAGTTCTTAAGGATTCCACGAGCGGCACTTTCGCTTCAAACAGAGCCGAGAGGGCGCGCGAAAAAATCACGGTTTCTTTCTGCCCGACTCTCTCAAAAATTTTCACCGGCTTGACGTAAAAAGGGATTTCCGCCGGCGCGGCGATGTTAAGGATAACCAAATTATGCCGCTGAAGAATGTCAATCGCGGCTTCTCTTGAAACGGCTTCCACCGTTCCCTCCTGAATCTCGCCTTCTTGTGTTCTGGCTGTGTAGTTAAATTGCATAAATCGATGCCAATATACGAATTAATACTAATTATACGAATGCAAAAATTTGCTTTTAATGTCTGTGTCAATTCTTACGATTCTAATTGGCTTCAAATAACGATTTCTAAAATTTATCAGTAAAGCAAGTTTTATGCCTGACGCTTGCAAGTATCGCTGAACTTGATAATAATCTTCTTTCAAAATTAAACTTTTAGATTTCAATTCAATAATAATTTTGTCATCTACGAGGAAATCAACCGTATTGCCTGTTTTCTTGATTTGAAATTCTCTTTTATAAGGACTTTTTGTTTCTTTTAATTTTTTCTCCAATAAATCGCCGTATTGTTTTTCTCGCGCATACCTGCCTAATTCATTGTGGACATCAAAACAAATGCCGGTTAGAAGATAAGATAATTCAGGATATATTAACTTTTTATTCGTATCATTAGTATGCATTCGTATATTGGCATCGCGTCATCTCTGTAATATCATTCTCATCTCCGCGGGGTTCAAGGAATAAAGTTCGGCCTGCTCAAGGGAAATCTCTCTTTGCTTGACCATTTCAACGAGAGCGCGGTTCAGGGAAATCATCCCCTCTTCGGCGCTCGTTTCAATCACCAAATCAATTTGATGGCTTTTGTTTTCCCGGATTAAATTCCGAACCGCGGCGTTGGCGATTAAAAGTTCGCCGACCGGAATTCGCCCTCCTTCGATTCTCGGAATCAAGCGCTGGGAAAAAACGCCGAGCAAAGTCGCGGAAAGCTGTGTCCTAATCTGGTTCTGCTGGCCGGAAGGAAAACTGTCAATAATTCTGTCAATCGTCTGGGAGGCGTTGTTGGTGTGAATCGAAGCGAAAACGAGATGTCCGGTTTCGGCGGCGGTAATGGCGGTTGACATCGTTTCCGGATCCCGCAATTCGCCGACCATTATCACGTCCGGATCCTGCCGCAAAACCGCCCGAAGAGCGCGATGGAAAGAAAGCGTGTCGGAGCCGACCTCCCGCTGGTCAACGATACAGCGATCCTGAAGGAACAGGTATTCAATCGGGTCTTCAATGGTGATGATATGGTCGTTGCGCTTGTGATTTATCTCGTCAACCAAAGCGGCCAGAGTCGTTGACTTGCCGTGTCCTGAAGGGCCGACCACAAGGAAAAAGCCCTGGTTGTAGCGGGTGAACTGATGAATAATCGGCGGCAGGCGCAATTGCTCCACGGTTCTGATTTCCGCCGGAATAAGCCGCAAGGCCGCGCCCAAAAAATTCCTCTGATAAAAAACGTTTATCCTGAAGCGGCCTTTGTCTTTGAAAGAATAAGAAAAATCAACCTCGCGCTCGCGCTCCAGTTTTTCCGCCTGCTCTTTGGTTAGAAGCGAATCAACCAATTTCTTCGTCGCGTCGGGCGTCAAAATCGGTTTTTGGGACAAAGGAACAAGCTCGCCGTCAATTCTCAAAGTCGGCCGCCGGGCGACCGAAAAATGCAAATCCGAAGCGTTTTGCTTGATGACCGTCATTAATAAATCTTCAAGTTCGTAGTCCATAATCGCTTCACTAATCGATGCTAATATACGAATTGATACTAATTATACGAATGCGGAAATTTAATATCGGCATTTATTCGTATCATTAGTATGCATTAGTATATTGGCATCGCGTTACGGGTATGCCCTGTTCAACCCTTGTTTTTTACCGGAAACCGCGTCGGTCTCCATATAATATTCTATCACAAAAGACGAACCGTTGCCCGAAGTGTATTTATAGCGATAATTGCCTTTATTCAGCGGGTCAAGGGGAATTTGCGATAAAATTTTGGTGTCTTTCAATGACCGCGACAAAAGGTCGTCGGAGCCGTCTATAACTTCGCCGTCCGCCGGATAAGGATAATTTCCCACATTGCTTTGATAAAAAGTCAGCGCCTGAACAAGCTGTTTCACGTGAATTTCCCGTTCCGTGTCGCGGTTGGCGGCCTGATACGATTGAACGCGAAGCACGACAAAAACGATAAACAGCGTGGCGAGGAATATGATTACTCCGGCCACGACCAGAAATTCGGCGACGGTCAAACCCTGATTGTTCTTTTTGTGAATCGCGTTTAAAAAATGCGCCATAATTGTTGAAATTTTTGAGCTCATCTTGCGGCGAAAAAAATTTCACTACAATTATGAGCGCTCTGTTAAATAATTTTGCTTCGCAAAATTATTTAACAGAGTAAAGGTTTTGTAACCCCCGCTATAAGCGGGGACAAAGCCCTTTATTCCAGCCCGGCCAATTCCGGCAGAGCCGCGGCTTCCGGAATGATCGACAGTTTTGCCGCTTCGGCCGGCTTCATTGCCGCCGCCGGAACAAATTCAATCACCGGCTCCTCTTCCTTGACCGCCTGCAAAACCTCCTCCAAAGAGATGGTCCCGTCAAGAACTTTAAGAATGCCGTCCTGAAGCAGTGTGACCATTCCCTGCCTCTGCGTCTCGGCGCGGATTCTTGAATCGGTCGGCTCTTCAATAACAATCTTTTCCAATTGCGCGCTCATTTTGAAAATTTCAAAAATCGCGACCCTACCCTTCGTCCCTTTGTGCGCGCATTTTTTACAGCCGACGATCTGCCAGATTTTATACGGCTTTTTCCATTTCAAATTCTTTTTTAAGTCCGCCGGCAATTTTCCGAGTTCTCTGTCAATTATCTCTTCCGCCCGCTTGGGAGCCGTGACCTCCTTCTTGCAATCCTGACAAAGCCGCTTTATCAATCGCTGGGCGACCATCAAATTCAAAGACGGCGGCAGTAAAAACGGCTCCACTTCCATGTCAATCAACCGCGGAATGATGCCGACAGCGTCGTTGGTGTGAAGCGAGGAAAGAACGATGTGGCCGGTCAAAGACGCGTGAATCGCGAGTCCCGCGGTTTCGTTGTCGCGAACTTCGCCGACCATGATGATGTCCGGGTCCTGCCGCAAAATATGGCGGAGTCCCGTGGAGAAAGTGTAGCCGATTTCCGGCCTGATTTGCGACTGATTCACTCCTTTAACCAGATACTCAACCGGGTCTTCAAGCGACACGATGTTCACCTCGTCCCTGTTCAAAACGTTCAAAAGAGCGTAAAGCGTCGTTGATTTTCCCGAACCTGTCGGCCCGGTAACGAGAATCATCCCCCATGGCGAAGAGAGCCCTTCCATCATGATTTCCAAATTTCTTCCGATAAGCCCCAGGTCGGTCGGCACTTTCAAGCTGGCTGTCGGGTCAAGCAGACGCAGAGCCACTTTTTCGCCCGAAGCGGTCGGAAAAGTTGAAACGCGGAAGTCAATCTCCCGCTCTTCTATCGTCGTCCTGAAGCGTCCGTCCTGCGGAATTCTCGTTTCGTCGATTTTCAAATTGGACAAAATTTTGATTCTTGAAACAACGGCCGGATGAATTGACAGCGGCAAAAACAAACTCGTGTACAAAACGCCGTCAACCCGGAACCGGACGCGCAGACGATCGTACGAGGGCTCAATGTGAACGTCCGAGGCCTTGCCCTCAACCGCGTGTTTTAAAATAACCGCCACCACTTTCGTGATGGGCGCTTCTTCCATGATTTTCGCCGCTTCCTCTTCCGCCGTCTTTTTCTTCGGCGCGACTTTTTCCTCGGTAACTTCCTTCTCAAGCTCCTCAAGCGCCTCTTTAACCACTCCTCTTAAACTTTTATACTGTCCCAGAACGACTCCGAAATCGGAACGGGAGATTTGATAAATCTTCAATCCGAGTCCGCGGCGCATCGTCAAAAACTTAAGCGCTTCAAGCGCTTTTACGTCGTCCGGCGAAATCATTCCGACCCCCAAAACGTTCCCCTCTTTATCGATCGGCGCCATTTCGTAATGCCGCGCCGCGTCTTCCGGAATGACGCCCAAAACCTCAAAAGGTATTTTTTCCTCTTCCAGCGATCGGAGCGGCACGCCGTAAAGTTCGGCTTTCGCCGCGGTCAGGTCTTTTTCCTTTACGGGCGTTTTCTCGTAAATAACGTCTTCAAGCGGCCGCGCCGTGTATTCCACTTCTTTTCTGACCACGTCCGCCTGCGCCGGAGTCAGCAGTTTTTTCTCCAGTAAAATCTCAAGAAGCGTCTTTTGAGGAATTTGAGGAAGAATTATGTCAGGGGACATGGTGAGTAGTGAGTAGTTAGTACGGCATAAACGGATTTAAACGTCCGGTTCTGTCCGGCTTGACGGGCAAATCGCCGTGAACTTTGAGATTCTTGAACGACGGATCGTCAAGCACCAGAATCAATGTTCTGATTCTTTCAACGACCGCGCCTATCTTCACCACCTCGGTCGAAATGCCCGCGACTCCGGCTCCTTCTTCCGGAAGCGTCGGCGCGCTGAAAAAGCCGAAATACAAAACCACCGCCGTGGCCACGATCACCACCACCAGCATGTAAATCAATAACTGCTGTCTTTTTTGCGTTGTTTGGGGAAGTAAAGGCATAATCGCTTCGCTAACGCGATACTAATATACTAATGCATACTAATGATACGAATGGATACTAATGTTTTTTTATTCGTATTTATTAGTATAATTCGTATGCATTCGTATATTGGCATCGCGGTTATTGAAAATACGTTTGCATTCTTATTGAAAATTTCATTACGTCGGTTCCGGCTTCTTTCCCGACTCCGGCGAAAGAAACATTGGTAATGTCAAGCAAACGGACGTTGTTTTCAATCGTGGCCAAATAATTTTTAAAAGCCGAATAAGTGCCCCGCACCGAAACGTTAATCGCGAGCGTTCTGTATTTCTTGACCGCGGCTTCCGGCGCGGCCGGCGGCGCGGCTTCGCCGAACACCAAACTGTCCATCACCATTCCGCTTTCCGTCGCCAGCGCCTCCATCGTGACAA
>Ga0155191_127_pt1 | contig 5415 bp, 5 predicted proteins | sample RifCSPhighO2_02_FD_106159 | JGI IMG/M metagenome (GOLD analysis project Ga0155191, IMG submission 106159) | Candidatus Azambacteria bacterium RIFCSPHIGHO2_02_46_12
GACCAACGGTCGGCAGGAACGATCCCTGTCCCTGCGGCAGCGGTAAGAAGTTTAAAAAGTGTCACGGGTCATGAGGATAAGAAAAAGCCGCGCGAATTATCTCGGCGGCCTGACGCAAGGTTAGATTTGATATCCGACTTCAAATGGCAGAAAAGCGTGGGAAAAGGTTACTAATTCCCACTCATCGCTCCAGCTTCTTGCTTCGACGGTAAATATGGTTTCTATTCTGGCAGAAATGTCAGTTCCCGACAGTGTATGGCTTGAAGTCATGTAATTGCTTGGATTTTTCTTGCTACGGTAAACTACTATGCAATGAACCGTAAATTCTGGCATTGTGTACCTCCTGATGGGTTTGCGAACTGTTAGTAGTTAAGCATGAGAAGAATTGTGTGTCAAGTTTTACGCTCCCCATGACATTTTCTATAAATCTGTAAATCCGGCAATGCGAAGGACGGGGAAATGCTTTAAAATAAAGAAAATCCGTGCGGTTGGTTATTAAAAAAACAGAGATGTCATGGGGCGTGAGGGTGAATTTTGGCAAAGAAAAAAGAGCGGTTTAGAGTGACGCTCAGCACTTTTGGGCTACTTCGAGCCGAAGAGGGGGCAGAGAAGATCGTGGATTGACTTCAGGCGTTTGTTCAGTAGCATGTGCCAACTGAACAACCCGACCTCACGATCTTTCAAGAGCGAAACGAGCTTTTCGGCCTCTTCCTGAAGCTTGTCGTGAGTGATCTCGGTCTTCTGGTTTTCAGCCATTTCGGTGCCTCCTTTCAAAAGGTTGATTGAACCGAAACTGATTACAATATAGCATGGAAGTGTGGTATTTGTCAAGTTTTTTGACTCCCGTGGCATTTTCAATATTCCGACCAATCGGCAAGTTCACAAGTTGGAAAACGGCTTAGAATTAGGAAAATCCGTGCGGTTGGTTATTGAAAAAGCAAAAGTGCCACGGAATAACGTCTTAGGCGTTATTCGAGTTATTGTCCCGAGAGCGAGGGCGTGGTATAATTTTAATATGCCCGATGAGATGGCAAGATTTTGTTTTAACGGAAAGTTAAATGAAATTACCTATTTTAAAAGCGGAAAAACTTGACCGTGAATTTTACAAGGCGCTTTTGGCAAGCATAGGGGAGGGGATGATCGCGGTGGACATGGAAGGAGTAATTCTTTCGGTAAACCGGGCTTTTGAAAAAATGCTTGGATGGAAGCAGGACGAGGTTGTCGGGAAGCGTCTGGTGGAAATCATTCCCCGCGAAGACGAGGAGGGCAATAGAATTAATATTGAGGAAAGAATGCTCATGCAATTTTTCTCCGGTTCATTGCCTTTCTTTTATTTTGTCCGCAAAGACAAGACGAGATTGCCCGTAAACAGCGTCATAAATTCCATAACGATTGATCAGAAGATTATCGGCGTCGTGGAGGTGTTTCACGACTTGACCAGAGAAAAAGTGCTTGAAAAATTGCGGATGGATTTTTTAACGCTCGCTTCCCACCAGTTGCGCACGCCGCTTTCGGGAACGAAATGGCTTATTGAAACGATGAAGAGGGGCGTGCTGGGACCGTTAAACGAAAAACAGCGGGATTACATGGACGAAATTTATAGGGCTAACGAGCGAATGATCAAGCTTGTCTTTGACATGATAAACGTTTTGCGGCTTGAAAGCGGAACCGCGACAATCAAGAAAGAAACGGTCTCCGTTTCGGATTTGGGCGAGAATATTTCCGTCAAAACGGAAGACGCGGTCGCAAAGGGAAAAATCACATTCCGCAACGCCTTGAAAAATTATAAAACAATCGCGGTTGAGACCGACGCCGCTTTGCTGCAAAGCATTCTTGAGTGTTTTGTCGCGAACGCCGTCAGCTACTCGCAGCCGGGACAGGAAGTCGCTTGCGACGCCAAAGAAGAAGCGGACGCGGTGACATTTTCCGTAAAGGATTCCGGCATCGGGATTCCCAAGGACGAACAGGAAAGAATTTTTGAAAAGTTTTATCGCGCCTCCAACGCGAAACAAATGAGGCCGGACGGCACGGGCCTGGGTCTTTATACCGCGTCCATACTTGCCGATAAGATCGGGGCAAAAGTCTCGTTTGAATCGGAAGAAGGCAAGGGCTCAACTTTTTATTTGCGCGTTCCCAAGCGTTTTGCTAAAATAACTATATGAGCAAGATACTGATTGTAGAAGACGAAGCATTTTTGGTAACCGCTCTTAAAGACACTTTTGAGGCGGAGGGATTCGCGGTGGACACCGCCACCAACGGCGATGAGGCCATGGAGTGGATAAAAAAGCGACGGCCGGACATTATTCTTCTCGATCTTTTGATGCCCAGAAGGGACGGGTTTTACGTATTGGAGGAATTGAAAAAAAATCCCGAATGGAAACTCATTCCGGTTATCGTGCTTTCCAATTTGGGCGGAGACGCCGAAATTAAAAGAGCGCTTGAGATGGGCGCGGACGATTATTTCGTAAAGGCGCAGCACCCGATTGAGGAAGTGATTGATAAAGTAAAAGAGTATTTCGTGGGAGCGAAAGCGATAAAACCGGTTCGCGTCAAAAAAGAAAAAGCCGCGGAGGAGGTTCCGCCCGCGCAGGCCGCGCTTAGCGCGGCGCAGGCAGGCGAAGAAGCGCTCGCCGAAGAAAAAAAGCGCGCCGAGGAGGCGGCTCTCGCCGAAGAACGGAGAAAAGCCGAGGAAGTTCTGGCGGCCGAAAAAAAGCTGGCGGAACAGACCGTTTTTGAAGAAAAGAGAAAAGCCGAAACGGCGGCGGCTCTCGCCGAAGAACGGAGAAAGGCCGAAGAAGTTTTGGCCGAAGCAAAAAGAAAAGAACGAGCAATTCTCGCCGAAGCTCAAAAGACAAAAGCCACCCTTGAAGCCGAAAGACGAAGAGCCGAGATTGTTTTGACCGAAAAGAAAGCGGCCGAAGCGGCTCTCGCGGAAAAAAAGCTGGCCGAGGCGAACCTCGCCGAAGAAAAAAAACGAATTGAAGCGGCTCTCGCCGAAGAACGGAGAAAAGCCGAAGTGGCGCTTGCCGAAGTAAAAAGAAAAGAACAGACAATTCTTGCCGAAGCCCAAAAAACTAAGGCCGCCTTGGAAGCCGAAAGACGAAGAGCCGAAGCCGCTTTTGCCGGAAAAAGAGTCGCCGAAGCGACGCTCGCGGAAAAGAAGCTGGCTGAAGTAAATCTCGCCGAAGAAAAAAAACGGATTGAGGCGGCTCTTACCGAAGAGCGAAGAAAATGCGAAGTCGCTCTTGTTGAAGTAAAAAGAAAAGAAGAAGCCATTCTCGCCGAAGCCCAAAAAACCAAGGCCGCCTTGGAAGCCGAAAGGCGGAGAGCCGAAGTTGCTTTAGCGGAAAAGAAAGGGGTGGAAACGGCGCTCGCGGAAAAAAAGCTGGATGAAGCGAATCTCGCCGAGGCAAAAAAACGGATTGAAGCGGCGCTTGTTGAAGAGCGAAGGAAAGCTGAAGCCGCTCTTATCGCAGTTAAAAGAGAAGAACAGGCAATTCTCGCCGAAACCAAAAAAACAAAAGCCGCTCTTGATGCCGAAAGACGGAAAGCCGAGATCGCTCTTACCGAAAAAAAGGCGGCCGAAGCGGCGCTCGCGGAAAAAAAGCTGGATGAAGCGAACCTCGTCGCGGAAAAAAAGCGGATTGAAACGGCTCTTGCCGAAGAACGGAGAAAAGCCGAAGTGGCGCTTGCCGAAGTAAAAAGAAAAGAACAGACAATTCTTGCCGAAAACAAAAAAGCCAAGGCCGCTCTTGATGCCGAAAGACGAAAAACAAAAGCCGCTCTGGAGGCCGAAAAGAAAAAGGATAAGGAAATGGCCGGCGTCGAAAAACAAAAGGACAAGGCCATTCTCTCAAACGCTTTGGCAAAGGTAAGAGAAAAGGCGAAAAAAGCGCTCGCCTTGGAAAAGAAAAAAGAGACGGAAAGGATTCGCGTGGAAAAAGAGAAGGCCGAGGCGGTTCTCGCCGAAGAGCGGAGAAAAGCCGAAGAAGCTCTTGCCGAAGCAAAAAGAAAAGAGGAGACAATTCTCGCCGACAACAAAAAAATAAAAGCCGCTTTTGAAGCCGAAAGGCGAAGAGCAGAGATTGTTTTAACCGAAAAGAAGGCGGCCGAAGCGGCGCTCGCGGAAAAAAAGGTGGATGAAGCGAATCTCGCCGAAGAAAAAAAGCGGATTGAGGCGGTTCTCGCCGAAGAGCGGAGGAAAGCCGGAGAAGCTCTTACCGAAGCAAAAAAGCTGGCGGAACAAGCCGTTTTTGAAGAGAAACAAAAAGCCGAAACGGCGGCGGCACTTGCCGAAGAAAAATTATCGGAAATGATGTTAAAGGAGAGAAAATTAACGGAAGCGATCTTCTCCGAAGAAAAAAAGAAAGAACAATCCGCTCTCTCCAAAGTGAAAAAAGCCAAGGCCGCTCTCAAGGATGAAATACAAAAAGCCGAAGCCGCGGTTATCGAAAAGAGGGCGGCGGAATGGGCTCTCGCCGAAGAAAAAAATCGGGTTGGAGCGGCTCTTGCCGAAGAACGGAAAAAAGGCGAACTGGCTCTCGTCGAGGAAAAAAGAAACGACCAAACGATTCTTGCCGCGAAAAAGCGCGCCGAAGCGGCTCTTGCCGAAGAGCGGAGAAAAACCAAAGCCGCTCTCGCCACTCAAAAGAAAAAAGAAGCCGAAAAGATCCGCGCCGAAAGAGAGAAGGCCAAGGCGGCGCTTGCCGAAGGAAAAAAGAAAGAACAAGCCGCTCTCGTTGAAGCAAAAAAAGCAAAAGATGTCCTTGCTAAAATAAAAAAGCAGGCGGGTTCTTAAATTATTTTAAAATAATTCCTCGAAGCTCAAGGTTTTTTGCTTATGAGCGTTTTTTTATTTTGGGGAAAGTGGTATAATTTAATATATGACAGGCAGTAGATTGTGGATAAAAAATTTTCAAAAGATTATCGCCATCGCCTTGATGATTGCCTGGATTTTTATTGGCGTCCCGCGGATTTGGAATTTTCCGCCGAAAATTCAGGAAGCGCAGGCGGCTATTGCTCTAAGAGGGACTACCAAGATCGGTTCGGCCGGGAACGGGGGCGATGTTACGCTCACATTTGACACCGGAGGGGACGCGCCGCAAACGGGGGATGTTGTCATCCTGTTTGGCGGGCGGGGCAATACCAGCGACGCGCAGGCCTGGGGACCGATTACCGCGGACTACACGGCGATTGCGACGATTGACAGCACGGGCCCGAAGTTCGGCGTCTGGTATAAGGTCATGGGCGTGACGCCGGACACGACCGTGACGGGCGATGGTGGCGGGAGCGGGGCACATGGGGTCGCGTATGGGGCGTATGTTATTGACGGCGGCACGATTGATTCCGCTATTTTTGACCAAACGGCGGTGAGCACCGGGCAGGTTACGCAGGTCCCGAACGGCCCGGCCATTG
>Ga0155191_118_pt1 | contig 4402 bp, 5 predicted proteins | sample RifCSPhighO2_02_FD_106159 | JGI IMG/M metagenome (GOLD analysis project Ga0155191, IMG submission 106159) | Candidatus Azambacteria bacterium RIFCSPHIGHO2_02_46_12
AAATCCTCTTTTTAAGAGGATTTTTTAATTATTATCGTCAGCATTTTCTTTTTTTCTTCAAGCATTTTCTTTGTTTTCGCTTCAAGGTTCAACCGCAACAGCGGCTCGGTATTGGAAGACCGGACGTTAAACCACCAGTCCTTGTATTCCACGGACAAGCCATCAACTTTGGAAACGCGACCGTCAGAAAATTTCTTTTCCAAGTTTTTTATTATCCCGAACTTATCCTTAACTTCAAAATTTATCTCGCCGGAAGCGAAATACCGCTCAAACGGCTTTATCAGCTCCGAGAGCGGCTTTTTTTCTTGAGCCACGATTTTTAATACTTTCATCATCGTGAAAATTCCGGAATCGGCGTTGAAAAAATCTCTGAAATAATAATGCCCCGAAAGTTCTCCGCCAAAAACAACGCCTTCTTTCCATAAGTGCTCCTTGAAAAAACTATGCCCTATCCGGCTGACGAACGGTCGTCCCCCTTTTTCCGCGATTGCCTCCCTCACGACCCGGCTTGAATTGACGCCGAAAGCGATTTTTGCTTTGGGGTATTTTTTAAGATATTCGCCGGCCAGCAAAGCGGTTATAAAATCGGCCCTCGCCGGCCGGCCTTCGGCGGTCAAAAAAACAACCCTATCGCCGTCTCCGTCAAAAGCAATGCCCGCGTCGGCTTTCTTTTTTCGCATTAAATTCTTCAAGTCATTCAGCGTATCTTCCTTCAAAGGATTGGCTTCGTGGTTCGGAAAACCGCAATCAATCTTAAAATATAGAGGAAAAACTTTAATTCTTTTGATTTTTTTAAAAAGCTTGGGCAAAATTAAACCGGCCATGCCGTTGCCGCTGTCTATGGCTATTTTCAAATCCGGCATTTCAATATTTTTAATTTGCCAAAGCATAAAATTAACATATTTTTTAAAAAGCAATTTCTTTTTTAAAGTTCCTTTTTTGACAGACGCCGCAAATTTTGCTCTTAAAGCAAATGCTTTTATCTCTTCAAGCCCGGTTTCCTCTCCAACCGGCCTTGCTTGTTTCAATGTGAATTTTAAGCCGTTATATTTGGCCGGGTTATGGGAAGCGGTAACCATCGCTCCGCCGTCCGCTTTTGCTTTATTTACGGCAAAATAAAACATCGGCGTCGTCGCAAGCCCGATGTCAATAATTTTTCCGCCTTGTTCCAAAATGCCGCGGACAAGCGCCTTTTTTAATCCGGGTGAGGAAATCCTCGCGTCGGAACCGACAACAATTACCGGTTGCTTCCTTGCTTTTTTTGTCAGCCACACGGCGAAGGCCCTGCCGACAAGATAAACCGTCTCCTCGTTAATCTCTCCGGGATAAACCCCCCTGACGTCGTACGCCTTAAAAATTGACGGATTGATGGACATATAGTTATATGTATATTATACCATATGTCATTTTCCATAGGCATCGTCGGCCTTCCAAACGTAGGCAAATCAACGCTGTTCAAGGCGCTGACGAAAAAACAAGTCGACATCGCCAATTACCCTTTTTGCACCATTGATCCCAATGTCGGCGTTGTCGCGGTCCCGGACGAGCGGCTTGAAAAATTAGCCGCTTTTTCCCGTTCCAAAAAAATTGTCCCGACGGCCATTGAATTCGTTGACATCGCCGGACTGGTCGCCGGAGCCCACAAAGGCGAGGGGCTGGGCAATCAATTCCTCTCTCACATCAGGGAAGTTGCCGCCATCGCCGAAGTCGTAAGAATTTTTGAAGATCAAAACATCATCCACACTTCCGGAAAAATCAATCCCCTGAGCGACGTTGAAACGATTAATCTTGAATTAATTCTCGCCGATTTGGCGGCGGTTTCCAAGCGCCTGGAAAAAATAAGCCGGGAAGCGAAAAGCGGCAGGAAAGAAGCGATTTTGGAGCGCGATCTTTTGGAAAAAATCAAAAAAGTCCTTGAAGAACAAAAATTCGCCTCGCAGGTTGACGTTTCGCAAGCCGAGGAACCGATTTTAAAAAGCCTGAATTTGCTTACCGTAAAGCCGATTCTTTACGTTTTAAACAAAAAATCAGGCGGGGTGAATTTGGATGAAATGAACGATCCTCGCTATTCGGAACTTATGGATTTTTTCAGAAACAATAACGCGGTCTGGACGGTTGTCGACGCAAAAATCGAAGAAGAACTAAGTGAAATATCCGACGATGAAAAAGAGGAATATCAGAAAGCGTTGAATTTAAAAGACGACGGCGGTGTCGGACGGTTGATAGTTAAAAGCTACGAACTCCTGAATTTAATCACTTTTCTGACCACCGGCGAAGACGAGACGCGCGCCTGGACCATTCCCGCCGGCTCGACGGCTCCCCGCGCCGGCCGCGCGATTCACGGCGATTTTGAGGAAAAATTCATCAAAGCCGAAATCGTCAATTGGCGAACGCTACTTGAAATCGGTTCTTACGCCGCGGCCCGCGAAAAAGGTTTAATCAAAACCGAAGGCCGAGAATACGTCGTTCAAGACGGCGATGTAATTGAATTTAAAATTTAAATTTGACTAATTATTTTTTCGTTGTAAAATCAAAACAACGGTTCATTAATAACTTTTAAAAAGGAGGTGGTTCGTTTGAGCGGTTTTCATTGGCTGATTTTGCCGGCCGCCCTGTTGATATCCGCGTTATTTATCCCATTCCTGTTCAAGCACAGATTCATCGCCGGAAAAACGATTGGCTCGGCTTTGCGTCGGGCCCGTAAATGCGAAAAAAGCGGAATTGCCGCTTCCATTGATCATTTAGGCGAAGACATTAAATCGGTTGAACAAGTAGCGGTTGAGATAGAGGAATATCTTAATTTAATTGACAAAATTAAAAAGAACGGCTTAAAAGCGAACATTGCCGTTAAACCAACTTCTCTCGGACTCGCGCTGCCGGCCGCCAATCGCCCGGCTGGAAAAATGATTTTCGCCGTCGCGATTGAAATCATCACCCAAAAAGCGAAACGGGAAAATATGTCGGTCTGGCTTGACATGGAAGATTCGCGCTTCACTCATAATACCGTTGATATCGCGATTTGGCTGAACGAACTCGGGTGTCGGAACATTGGAGTAGCCATTCAGGCCTATTTGAAGCGGAGCAAAGCGGATGTTGAACTGCTGTGCCGCCATAAAATCCCGATACGTCTATGTAAGGGAATTTACCGCGAAAAACCGGACATTGCGCTTCAAAAAGACGGCGAAATCAGAAACAACTTCCTGGAACTGGCGCGATTCATTCTCGAAAACAAAAGCCCGATCGCCGTCGCGACTCACGATCCTTTAATTATTCGGGAAATCGTCGATCTCACGAAAAAGGGCGACGACATCGGCCAACTGATTGAATTTCAAATGCTGCTCGGAAAACGAACCCGTCTTCTGCGAAAACTCACCGCGGAAGGCCATCAAACGCGGATTTACATTCCTTACGGCAAACGCTGGCTGCGCTACGCCTTTCGGCGCCTCAAAGAAGGCAAACTCCTGAAATTATTATTTTCTTAACCCTCTATTAAATAGAGGGTTTTAAATTATTGACATCCTTTTATTTAACTGCTAAACTGGATTTCATGACAAACGAAAAGAAACAGAATTTCTACGAACTTGGCTACCATCTTTCTCCGGAAATCCCGGAGGCGGAATTGTCGCCGTCAACGGATAAAATCAAGTCCCTAATTGAAAAATTGAACGGCGAAGTTAAATTCGGCGACGTGAAAAAAAGACGGCTCGCTTATCCGCTTCAAAAACACGCCGAGAGTTATTTCGGTTTCGTTAAATTCATTCTGGAGCCTGAAAAAATGGAAAAACTGAAAAACGAATTGAAACTGGACAAGCAAGTTCTTCGTTTTCTTGTTCTCTCCCTGAAACCGGAAGAAGCCGAGCAAAAGCCGGGCTTGCCTCCGTTTTTGGCGTCGATCGCCGCCGTTCCGCCCATGTCTCAAAAGAAAAGAACGGTAAGCGAACCGAAACAGCCGGAAACCGCGGCCCCGACGGCAGCCGAAACCAAAAAAGCCATGGAAGAACTTGACGTAACATTGGAAAAAATTTTGGGAAACGAACCTCCCAAAAATAATTAATTACTAATTTTTCAAAAAAATGAACCTCAATAAAGTGATGATTTTAGGAAATATCACCCGCGACCCGGAGATGCGGACAACGCCCGCAGGAAAAGCCGTGGTAACGCTCGGAGTCGCGACGAATCGGCGCTGGACGAACGCGAGCGGCCAGAAACAGGAACAGGCCGAATTTCATAATGTCGTGCTTTGGGGCCGGCTCGCCGAAATAGCCAATCAATATCTTGCCAAAGGCGCTTTGGTCCTCATCGAAGGCCGGCTTCAGACAAGAACATGGGAGGGACAGGACGGAGTCAAAAGATACCGGACCGAAATCATCGCCGAGAACATGCAGATGGGGCCGAGACTGGC
>Ga0155191_120_pt2 | contig 3084 bp, 4 predicted proteins | sample RifCSPhighO2_02_FD_106159 | JGI IMG/M metagenome (GOLD analysis project Ga0155191, IMG submission 106159) | Candidatus Azambacteria bacterium RIFCSPHIGHO2_02_46_12
GACAAGAAGAGAAGGAATGTCTTTTCCGGTCGGCACGCTGATGTTCACTTTTTCCGCCTGCTTGGCGAGCGTTTCATACTGCTCAAGCACCTCCTTGACTTTAACCTTTGTTTCTTCTTTTTTAATCAACTCCTGCTGTTTCTGCGCCAAAGAGCCGCGCAAAGCCAAAACATCGCGGTATAAAGGCGTGACATACCATGTCAGCATTCCGATGCCGCCGAAAAACAAACTGACCCCTATCGCTAATCTGATTATCAATCCAAGCATATTTTAGTTAACTATTGGCTATTTTGCTGTTTGTATAAACTCCGGCTTATAAGTTACGCCGAGCGTAAACCCGACCCTTCCTTCGCCGGAAAGGGAAAGTCCGCCGATTTCAACTTTTTCAATATTCGGACTCTTGCTGACGGCGAGAATCTGCTTTGCCAAAATCGTAAAACTCGCGGCCTCTCCGCTCACGTCGAATTTTCTGGTCGGAACGTTGATGGAAAAGCTTTTCAAATACGCCTGGGGGTGAACCAACAATTCCAATCCCGCCAAAAATTTGGAAAAATAAATATGATTTTTCATCACGTCTTCCAGCGTGGTCAGCTGCGCCTCCAAAGTCAAAACCTTTTCTTCCGCCGAGACGTCCCGGCCGGTCTCAACCTGTTGGATTTTTTCGTCCACATCTTTGATTTGGGTGTTCAAAACGCTTTCGTAGTAAGCCAAGCCGGCATAAGCCGAACCGGCCACGATCAATAAAACCACGGGCCAAACGATAACCCATCGTCCTCTGACTGCTTGAAGCCGCGAAGGCGGTTTTGGTACGAATTCTACAGCCATAGATTAGCAAGACAGGTGTTAGGTGACAGCTTATAGGAAACTGGAGAAAATTTCTTCCTAACACCTATAAGCTAAAACCTAATACCTAACATCTATTAATTATAAACCATTTGCCGAAAACAAACAATTAAACTTGTGGATAACTATTATTATATTCCTATACAATCTCCCTCATCCCGAGTCCCACGGCGACGCTGAACATCGGGCCGATTTCTTTGATCATCGGCTCCAAAATCGGCGGATAAATCACCCGCGCGAAAGAATTTCCGGTGACCGCCGGCAAACCAAGCCGCAAAGAAACGTATTCTTCAACTCCCGGCAGAAGCGCGCCGCCGCCAAGTATGACCACCCGATCCAATCTCTTGCCGGTGCGGCGGACGTAAATGTTCACAATGCGTTCGGTTTCGGTAAAAATCTTGTCAACCAACGGCGTCATTATTGAAATCATCTCCGCTTCGGCGAGGCCGGCTTTCAAACCGCGCTCTTTTTTCAAATCCTCGGCCCGGCGCAAACTAACGCCCATCCCCTGGGATAAAACCTTGGTCAAATCAAATCCGGCGGTGTCAATGCTGTGGCTCATAACCGGATAACCGTTGTAAATCACGTTGATGTTCGTTGACCGCGCTCCGAAATCCATCAAAAGCACGGTGCTTTTGTCGTTGCCCAAAATAGAGCGCACGCTTGCCGCGGTCTCAACTTCCAACCCCCGCAAATTCAAACCGGCCAGCTTGGCGATGCGGTTGTATTTGGTTATCACTTCCTTCGGCACGGCGGTCAGCAGAATCTGAAGCCGCGGCGCCGTGATTTCCCTGCCCCGCTCCTCTTCCTCTTTTTTTTCGGCCGCTTTCTTTTCTTCGGCCTTCGCTTCTTCCGCTTTTTTCTCCTCACCCGCCTGCGCGGTCAGGTCCTTTTTTTCTTTTTCTTTCGGTTTTTCAACTTTCGGCTCCTCTTTCGCTTTCATAATCGTCCAGTCCAAAACCACTTCGGCCAAAGGAATCGGCACATACTGCCGCGCCTCAAAAGGAATCGCTCTTTCCAGCTCCTTTTCGGGAATCGGCGGTATTTCAATGACCGTGCTGAAACTGGAAAAAATCGGAATGGACATCGTTACGTCCCTGCTCACGGCTTTGGATTCCCTAAGCAGCTTCTTTATCAAATCCGCGACTTGCGAATCAAGCATTTTAAGAGAAGAGGTTTGAATCGCGTCGTTAAAGCGTTCGGCGTAAGCGTACGTTTCAAGCTGGCCGTAAGTGTCCAATTTTACGCGGTTCCTTTCCTTGCTTAACTGGACAACTTTAATAGACGACGTGCCGACGTCAATTCCTAAAAAACTTTTCGGTTTTCCCTTAAAAATATCCCAAAATGCCATAGGGGTCAGGTTATAGGTTTTAGGTTATAGGGAATTAGGCACCTAAGGTTAAAATCATCTTATTTAACATTTTCATCACTTCTTGCAAAAGGCTATCCGCTTTATTATAACTTATTTTCTTACCAAATAATAGTCTTTTGGCTATTTCTACTTGGGTTTCTAATTCAGCTCCGGAACTATACGCCATTATTAAAAATTGGCGATAATCTTTTTTAGTTCCATTATCTAAAACCTATAAGCTATAAGCTAAAACCTAACACTTATCTCGGCAGGACTTCCTTATATTGAGGAAGAGGTAAAGTTACGGTTCCGGTGCTTCGCGATTTAAGACAATAAAATCCTTCCGCGTCCGTTGCTTTCAAATTAATTTCCTTTCTTCCGTGCGAATTGAACGAAACAATGACCGGAATTGAAGAGGACGCCGTTTCCGACATTGTCGGAGAAGAATCCTCCATTGTCCAATAATAATTGCCGCAAGAAACGGCGTTGTTGCCGCTGTCAAAACATCTCGTTCCGAAAGTATCGCCGTCCGAATCCTGGTCGCGCCTAAAAAGAGTATCCTGGCCGACCGACGGCGAATTAGGCAAGAAAGTGAAGTCCGGCGACGGCCATGCGTGAGCCGTTGTCGCGAAAGGAGTTCCGGTTGCCCAGGGCGAAACAAGAGGCGTTTTGCGATTGTCCCAGGTCTTCACGCGCCAGTTGTAAGTCGTGTTGTAAGACAAACGGCCGGCCGGAACGCTGGTAGTGAAAGAAGTAGTCGTGGCGCTGCCCGAGTCGTATTCCGGAGAACTGAAATCCGAATTATCATCAACCTGTAGCTGAAAAGCCGACTGGTAATCGTCGGTGTTCGGGTCCGAAAACGTCCAGGAAAAGGCCGGCTGAAGCGGGCT
>Ga0155191_139_pt1 | contig 2005 bp, 3 predicted proteins | sample RifCSPhighO2_02_FD_106159 | JGI IMG/M metagenome (GOLD analysis project Ga0155191, IMG submission 106159) | Candidatus Azambacteria bacterium RIFCSPHIGHO2_02_46_12
TCATGTCCGTCGACAATCATGTGGAGATGATGTGGATTTTAGCCAACGTTTACGAGCATTATCTTCCGCCAAAGAAAATCATTTCAAATTCCGAATAAAAAGCGAAACAAAACGTTTCGCTTTTTTAATTTTTATGGAAACTATTGAATTTCGCAATAAATCGTTGTAGAATAAAAATTATGGGACAGAAAAACGAAAAATTTGATTTTGAAGAAGCATTAAAGGAAATCAACCAAATTGCCGATGATTTTGAGCGCAAGGACATCGCTTTGGAAGAGGGCTTGAAGAAATTTGAACGCGGCTTGATGCTCGCCGAAAAATGCAAAGGCAGATTAAAAGAAGTGGAAAACAAGATTGAAGAGATAAAAGTGAAGTTTAAGGACGCGATAAAAGAAGAGGAAGAGTAAACATGAGCGTATGGACACTTTGGTTTTGGACATAGAAACGCAAAATTCTTTTTTTGACGTTGGAGGGAAGCAAAATTTGGCCCTGCTTAAGGTTTCGGTTGTCGGAGTTTATTCTTACGACGCCAACGGCTTTTTTACTTTTGAAGAACCGGAATTAGCCGAGCTTGAGCGGATGATAAGCGGAGCCGCGAGAATCGTCGGTTTCAACATCAAAAAATTCGACATGCCGGTTTTGGCGAAGTATTTTTCTTGTGCCGTGGATAAAATTCCGGTTTTTGACATTCTGGAAGAGGTGAGCAACGTTTGCGGTTTTAGGATCGGCCTCAATAGTCTGGCCGAGTCAACTCTGGGCGAAGGAAAAAGCGGTCACGGATTGGAGGCGATTGAATTGTTCAGGCAGGGGAGGATGGAGGACTTGAAAAAGTATTGCCTTGACGACGTGCGGCTTACAAGAGATCTTTATGAGTATGGCTTAAAAAACGGCCGTCTGATAATTTCTTCAAGGGACGGCCGAAAGTACCCGATAGAGGTGAATTGGCAAAGAGCGCTTGCGGCGGCCGACACCCAGGAAAACAATCTCCGCCTTTTTTAATTTCGCGAGTTTATGCTTATGCCGAAAAAAGTTTATTTTGATTATGCCGCTTCAACCCCGGTTGACCCCGGGGTATTAAAGTCAATGATGCCGTATTTCGGCGAGAAGTACGGCAACGCGGCTTCAATCCATTCTTTCGGCCAGGAGGCGCAAATTGCGATTGACGAAGCCAGAACAAAAGTCGCGAATTTTTTTGAGTGTTCTTTCAGTGAAATTATTTTTACCGGCTCGGCCACGGAAAGCATAAATCTCGCGATTCGGGGAGCGATTAAGGCATCTTGGGCGGCGGTAAAAGACAAGAAAACGCACATTGTAACTTCGCAAATAGAACATGAAGCCGTGCTTGACACTTGCCGCGATTTGGAGAAGGAAGGGGTTGAGGTTACGATTCTGCCGGCGGGCGCCGACGGCTTCGTCAAACCGGAAGATGTTAAAAGCGCGCTGAAAGAGAACACTGCCCTTGTTTCAATAATGTACGCGAACAACGAGATTGGAACGATTCAGCCGATTAAAGAGATCGGCCGGATCGTCAAGGATTTCAGGAGCGGCCGCGGCGGAGTATATCCTTTGTTTCATACCGACGCGGTTCAGGCCGTTAATTTTCTTGATTGCGGCGCGGAGCGGCTTGGAGTTGACCTTTTAAGTTTTTCCGGCCAGAAAATTTACGGGCCCAAGGGAGTGGGCGGATTATATCGCAAAGAAGGAACGTCGATCAAGCCGATTATAACCGGCTCGGGACAGGAATTCGGTTTGAGGTCCGGCACTTCCAACGTCCCGTTGATCGTCGGTTTGGCGCAAGCCGTCGCTTTGTTGCCCGAAATGAAGAAACTGGCCGGACAAATCGAACAACTTCGCGATCGCCTGATTGAACGCGTCATAAAAGAAATTCCCGGAGCAAAGCTCAACGGCTCTTTGGAAAATCGGCTGCCAAACAACGCGAATCTGAATTTCGGAGCGGTTAAAAGCAAGATTGATTCAAGTTTGATCGTTGCTCTTGATCTGGCCG